>Ga0228710_1006990_pt1 | contig 16860 bp, 8 predicted proteins | sample MedpolnodulmetaG_FD_177995 | JGI IMG/M metagenome (GOLD analysis project Ga0228710, IMG submission 177995) | Root nodule microbial communities from Medicago polymorpha collected in Santa Monica, California, United States - pink nodules | ecosystem: Host-associated > Plants > Roots > Nodule... | reverse complement strand
CCCTTATTCTTACTGATAACAAATAAATCCATTTAAATAAACATCAACAAATCACATAAATAAAATAATTCAATTAAATAAACTCTATATTTAATAAAATAAATAAAAACAACTAGGGCGTTACATTATACACATCTATAAAACTTAAGACTTATTCAAAAGGTTTGTCATCATCAAAAAGGGGAAATTGTTGAAACAAAAATCTTTTTGATGAATGTTTTAATGATAACAAACCTTATGGAATAAACACTAAGTTTTATGAATGGTAATCTACTGATGTTTGCACTTAAGTCTTTTCACAGAAGTCAACAAGAAAGAAGTCTCTTACAAGTGCATATATATACTCATTGAAAGAATACCAAAACAATACTATCACAAGCTCAAAGAAGATATAAAAAGAATATTGTTTGAATCAAATGAGTGTTGATTGAAGATTCAACAAGAAGATAAATTTTATGATCAATTGACACATCCTCGTCACCACATGGTTTTCATCAAAGCCTTAAAGATTCGAGGAATAAATGATTGAAATTTGAAAGAAATTATCTTCAAATAACTTTTAAAAAGAGTTTAAGGAAAATGTTCAAAAGTTTCATTCAAAAGAATGATTGAATGTACCTTCATGATTACATGCATGCCTAAAATAAAACATCTCAAAGATACTTAATGGAAAGAAACATTGTGTGTAATCACCAAAATGAACTATGAGATAAATTGCAACATCAACAAAATAATTAAAGGTTAATTAACCGAAAATGTATTGTCATCCCATATGGAAGAGAACATTATCAACTTTGATGAAAGAATGTTCTCATGACGAGAATGCATATTAAGCTAGAAATTATTCTCATCATTAGAATCAGCTTTAAAGAGAAATCAATTCATGAATGAATTATTTATTAAGTCATTCATTTATGATATTGATCGGAGAATGATCAAAGAAGAAAATTCATGATCATACGCTTTGAGATTCTATCATAAAATAATCATGATGGTCCAAGAATCCTCTATCACTATTCAATATATGATTTCGAGAACAACAATCAATCAAAGGAATTTTGACTTTGAGAAAGGTTTCTCATGTTTCTACAAATATCATTTTGGTCATATAAAATGAAGAAAACATCCTCATGTGATGTTTTAAAAGATAACAAAAATATTACAATTATTATTTTGTTATCAACTAGTGTGTTTTGTGAGAAATGTTTCATGAGAATGTTCTTGTTAAAGAGAATAACATTCTAAGATTACAAGCGAAGTTGAAAACGTCCTTATCAAAGCAAAAGGACATAAATGAACTTTGTGGTACAAATTCAAGAACAAAATATTCCCTATGTCTCACCAAAATAAGATACTTTGATATATGACATAAATGAAAAGAATATTACATGATTACATAAAAGCTTTACATTTAAAGAAATATTGAAAAAGCACGTGCTTTAAAGAAAGAAGAAAAATAGTTTTACAAAGAAAGAATGTTCTTGAGAACATTCCGGTAAAACTACAAAGGGATAAGGATGATGTCATTATGTCCAATCCATTTAACACAAAATTGTTTTACAAAAAAAGAATGTTCTTGAGAACATTCTGGTGAAACTACAAAGAGATAAGGATGACATCATTATGTTCCATCTATTTACAACTAATCATAGCTGTATTATTACATGAGTTGTCTCAAAAGACTTGGAAAGAAGAGAATGTTCTTCATAACATTCTTCACTTGGAATAACACATTTTTTGCAGCCTTGCGCATCAAGCAACAAAGCAAATGCACATGGGTTGTTTTGGAACGTACAAACAACAACTGTATGTTTATGTATATTTCAAGTGAGCTTCAAAGACTCCAACCATCTATAAATATTGCAACATATCAAGGCAATTGACAAGAGCTTACAATACAAAAGAATTCAATCTCTCTCACGTGAATATTTTTCATAATTCATATTCAATGTCTTTCAATATGAATATTTTTTATGGTTCCTTTATTACTTTATTTATTTCAGTCATATATTTCAGAATTCTCTGGTCCTTTTATTTACTTTATTTTAAATATACAATCCAGAGTTCTCTGGTCCTTTTATTTATTAATTAACAAATATTTTTATTTGTTTAACTCTTACCAAGAACTTTACTTTCTTGAGTATATAAACTTATTTAAGTTTCAGAAATAATTTTTAAAAAGGGCACAATTCAAACCCCTTTTCTTGTGACTATTTCTTCCACTTCAGGTAGAACGACGTGCATGATCATAACTTCCAGTATCACCTTCATCATTGTTATTTCCACTTCTGCCAAAGACATAATTAAACAATCCAGAACTTCTTGGTGGTTCTATTTGTTGGTAGTCATATGAAGAATTTGTTGATGAGTCATGGTGGTAATTCACCAACAAAATCACAATGGCAACAACATATACAATCAAAGTTCTAATATCAAAGTCCCAATTTTTTCTCTAAAATTTCATCTAGTATTTGTTACCTAAATACTCAAATTAAGGGTGTCAATTTAAAATTACCTTGAACTCAATAAATAAGAGATTTTTTTTGGTGGTGTCTAGGATTCGAACACCAAACCTTGCATATATTATATATGCATTATCCCTAGCAACTGAATTAAACTCACTAGAATACTTAATAAATAAGAGATAAATGCACGACTTTTTTGTTTGTTTGTTTGTTTGTGTTTAATAAATAAATATATGAATAAACCATCTAAAAGTAATTATTATTTATTATTATTGAATGAAGAGTGAAGCTGCGCATACGTGTGTTATTCACTCAAAAAAAAAAAAAAAAACAAAAAAAAAAAACAAAAAAAAAAAAAAAAAAACACAAAAAAATCGCAAACTGAAATCGCAAACCCGAAGAAAGAGAATGAAGCAAGAAACGGCAACACCAGAATCGCAAATCGCAAGCAGGAAGAGAAGTAAGTAATTGATTTGTGTAAAAAAGATAAGATTCAGATTTCTGAATTTTCAAGTTCCGTAACAGCGATTTTCCTGTGATTTTTGTTCTCGACGTGATACCGTTTTTTGAAACCTTTTATGGCTTTGTTTGATCCATGTAGCTGATGTGGTTTTGTTGTTGTATAAGCACTTGTGAGACTGTTTGAGATAAATTATGATAAACGTAGGAAATTTTCGCAAGTTGTTTTCAGGTTATTTCCATAAGCTCACCACGATAGCTTATGAAAACGTTTTATAACTTATATGACTTTATTTTATCTTTTATTATAAAAATAGTTTATATGACAAGTGTTTGTGCTACTATAAGTTGCAAATTAAGCTGTTATTATGCTTTTTTCCTACCTATTCTCCAGTGGATTTGACTTTTTTGTTTTGAGAAGCATAAAAAATTGATATTTATTTGTTATTTAATATGTCTACAGGTTCAAATACTGAGTCAGCCGAAACTGGGGTTGCTGCGAATCACAATGCAGTTTCTACTAGTGACGGCTGTGAAAGGAGTTTGAAACCTTTGGAAGATAAAGAGGAAGAGGAGGAAGAGGAAGAAGAGGATGCAGACTTTAATCCTTTGTTTTTAAAGGAAACACTTTCGGATGCTTCATCAAGTTTGAGTTCTGAAGGTGATGGATTGGATCATAATGTTGTAGATAGTGGGCCATCTATGGATATTGATTTGGAAAAGATAACGAGTAATGAGCAAATCTGTAGTGCAGTAGATTCTGAACATGGCGAGGAGGAAATTGTTTTAGTAGCAGCAGGTATGATATCTCAATTGGAGATTGATAAGGAGAAGAAGAATGACTTGATTAGTGGTACTAGTGATGGTTTTAGGATAGAAGAAATAAGCAACACAACGAAACCCCAAAGCCCAGTGATAGACATAGATAATGAGGATGCTATTTGTATGCGTACTAGAGCTCGTTATTCGCTTGAAGGTTTCAGTCTTGATGAGCTTGAGACCTTTCTTCAAGAGACCGATGATGAAGATGATGTTCAAAATGTTGATGATGAAGAAGAGTATAAAAAATTTCTAGCAGCTGTATTACAGGGTGGAGAAGGTGATGGTCATTCATCTCATGAAAATGAAAACCTTGATGATGATGATGAGGATAATGATGCAGACTTTGAGCTAGAGCTTCAGGAGTTGCTGGACAGTGATGCTGATGAGAATGCAGCGGTAGAAACCCGAAACGAGTGTGATGGTGCTGGACGACGACCAAAGACTAGACAAAATAATCGCCGGAAGAGCTCTTCCCAAAGTGAGAGAAAAACATTCGGACAGGTTAACAGGCCACTGCGGCCCATTTTGCCTTGTTGGCTTAATGGACAACTTGTTTCAGGGAATGGTTTCATGCCTGAAGCTACTCGCAGCATTCAATCTTCTGCTTCAAGAAATGGTCTTGTTAATGGCTTTACTCCCCAACAGATTGGTCAGCTGTATAGTTTGATGCATGAGCATGTACAACTGCTTATTCAGGTATTTTCGCTGTCGGTTCTTGAGCCTTCACACAAACAGGTAGCTTCTCAAGTTCAGAGTATGCTTTTTGAGATGCTTCACAAACGGGATGCAGTATTAGCTTCAACAAGAACACCATATCCTGCTGTTTGCTTTACTCCATCTGTCCCAGGCCAGTCCCACACAGGATCTACTTCTATCCAAGATGCAATGAGCGTGCGGATTCCTCAATCCCATCAGACCTCTTCTGAAGGTTTGAATGGGCAAAGAAGTTGTTTTCAAGATGCTGACGGTTCTTTCTGGTTTCCTATTGTAAGAGGATCTGTGCTATCCATGTTAGATGTTGCTCCTCTTAATTTACTAAGAGGATATGTAAATGACATTAATTCTGGTAGGTGCTATTATTTATTTAAAGTTTTTTTTCATGCCTTGCCATTCTATACGGGTTCATAATATTGACTTTTATGGTTTAATTACTCAAGCATTGGTTTGAAATTCCTTTTACAGCTGCCCGAGAGTTTCGAAAGCGATTCATTGAATCTGGTTTTGATCAAGTTATTGAAAAGGAACCTCTATTTCCTTTTTCTTCATCTGTTGTTGGAGCCAATAGTACAGTCTCATCTTCACCTGATAAAAAACAACCTAAGAAAACATTGGCTGGCATGCTTGTTGAAAGTTCCAAAAAGCAGTCAATTGCTTTGGTGCCAAAGGAAGTTGCGAGCACAACTCAAAGATTTTTGGCCTTTTTTAATCCAGCATTATTCCCACACAAGCCACCCCTGGCAGCATCTGTAAATAGGACACTTTTCACTGATTCAGAGGACGAGTAAGTTGCATTCCTCCTCTTTGCGCTAGTCAACTATATTAAATGATTTACTGTGAAAAAGCTAGATCTTGATTCTGTTTACTTTGTATTACTTGAATATTCTTTTCTCACTCAATAATGCAAAGGTTTGTACAAATATTTGTATACATGAGAGATGTAATCTAAATAGGAATGTAATCCTGTCATGATTCTAACTAACAAATCTTATAATAATCGACATCAATTTTTCAGCACTTCCCCTCAACTTCATACCCCCTAAAACCTTATCAAAACACGTTTTCATACCCTCAAAATGGAATGTATGAAAATGTTTCTTTTTTACTGGTAAGAAGTGGGTCGAGTTCTTTTAGATACTTAACACTAATGTTGGAGCTTTCGCTTTCACCTATCAAGGCTTAGGTGAAATAGATGCAAGATTGGTTTTTATTCTCTTATAAGTTCCCCTTTTCAACCATTCCTTCTGTCAGTTAATAAACTTCTCTAATAAATATGTTTTCCAATTTTCATTTCTTAGGATCTGTGTGTTTATTGCTAGGCTAGAAATTTATATACTATGTTTTACACATACTTAGGCCGACATCATGTGTTCCCAAGGTTTATCTCCGTACTTCTAACTTTCTATTTATTGCCACTCTTGACTCTGCAATTGGCTATTTCATCCACAAAAAGCATGCACTGTGGTATTTTCATTTCTAGAATAATAAAAATGTCCTGCGGACAGCCATTTCCTAAATGCCAGCAATGCTCCCATTAATATCGCGGCCAACATTTTCTGTCGTGCAAAATCCACTTTTGCTCTACCATTACACCATATGATCACTTAATAAAAGCATTGTGTGTCTGCATTTTCTGCAGTTTTATCTATTACAATTGTATTCCCATTGTTCAAGACAAGCTCGCGGTGTTTACAAAGACCTATATATTTTATTGCAGATTACTAGCCTTAGGGATATTGGAATATAATACAGATTGGGAAGCAATTAAACAAAGATTTCTTCCCAGCAAGTCTACGCATCAGGTGACTATTATTGTTGACTAAATTTTATGACAACTTCTTTTGAATGTAATACAATGGATTGACTCTTTTCTTGCATATAAATGTATGTTATTTCTTGTTGCATGCTTCTTTGAGGTTTTTTCTCTAATTTGTGAGCATTCTCATGTTTAGAGACTAATGTATGGCTCGATCGCATTCATTATTATACAAAATTGTAATATAACAAGTATTTCAAAACTTCCAGCGGTCAGTGGAATAATGAATATGCTGGTTCCTTGATACACTAATTCAACCATATTTAAATTAGTGATATTTAATGTATGTATTTTGAATATTTTATGGTCTATAAAATATTAGTTTTAAGTAATAAGGAAACATAAATATTATAAGAAATCAAGTTAGATAAAAATGCAAATTAACATAAAATGCCCATCTTATATGTCTTGTAAGTAACATTAAAACTCAATAAGAGACTAAATAATGAAAATTTGCACATCAACCTCATATGCGAGCCTTTGTAACTTGGCATCAGGCTTGTACTGATTTTATTTTTGGCTGAATTTTTTTTACAAAAAAGGTTAAAATATACAACAACTTTTAAAAAAATAAATAAAATACTTCTTCGTCGTAGGTTTTCCACTGGTTCCTATCAATTTAGTGATTAACCGGATTTTGGGTTGTACAAACCAGACCCCATACAAATAGTATTCACTAATTTCCAATCAAATCAGCTTATCTGGTCTCGTTTTTTAAAATATGTTTGAAATGGCTAAATGGGTTGCATGAGTTATTGGTTACTTGAATTAAACTTTTTGTGTCGTAGGCTATACTCTAATAAAAGGCAGGGTAGGCTTACATTTGTTGCTCAATTCCATTTGCTGTCAATCTATTTTTTACATGATTCGGCTGCCTAGTGGTGAGATTCCTTTAAAACTTAGCAACGTATACACTGCCTGAACACCCTCCCCCCAAAGTAAAAATGTAAAGAAAGAGCAAAAGTAAATGAGTTAATATGCAACAAGTTTCTTGGCTCTAGGATATTCATTAGTAAATAGTAAGCGCAGTAAGACTGTGCTTACAGATTTGGAAAGTTGGTTTTAATAATTGTCTTATATGGGTATAATATACTATGTTATTCATTAATTGGCCGACACTTTTTTAGTTGTGCAAATAATTGTCCTATATACTAGCTTTTGAATTGAAATAAAATGTTTAGTTGAATAATTAGTTCAGCAATTTCATTGTGGTGGTCAATTTTGTTGCTTATCTAATATGGCACTGAATGATCTGGTTACAGATTTTTGTCAGACAGAAAAATCGTTGCTCTTCAAAGTCATCAGAGAACCCAATAAAGGTAAACACACATGCTTAATCCATATATAATCAAATACAAGCTGTTTCTGACCAGTTAAATCTTTGCTATCTCTGTTTCATCATCAATGGTAAAGCAATAATTTCCTTTGGAAGAGACTGCATATCCATTTCTTAGCAATTGTGCAAGACTAAGAAGATTTAGATATATTTTTGCAATGTAAAGAACATCAGTGGCAATTTTCACAACATTCGTATTTTTACAGCAATTGTCCCATTTTGCTTGCTCAAATTCATCATTTCCTAGCTTAACTTTTGGTTGAGCTGATCTGTCCGTGGATGTAAAAATTACAAACCATTATCAATAGTATATTTCACCATAATCATATTATTATTCTTCTCCTTTTATCTAAAACCCCGTGCCTTCACAGTTTTCACCATTAAACATTGAAATTGCAACTGGATAAATGCTCAATGTAGATATATTTGCACCACAACTTCCTAAAATATAAATCGCTCAACCTCAGTGCATTTAGCCCTAAAAGAAATAAGAACATTGCTTCATAGCCATAGAAGTTTGGCTTTTTTGCACCAATTTTAGGTCACAAGGGGAGCCTAAAATATTTGGTAGATCCTCATGTTGGGCTAAGAGTGTCCATACAAATGGTTTTGGCAGGACGTGCCACCAGACTTCCACATTGCCAAGGAGACTTTTGATACAAGGAGTCAATCACCTTTATTTATCATCGACTCTAGTACCACTGTTCAAAATAAAATTGAAATAGTGGGAGATTAAACTTGAAGAAGGAAATTGCACTTTATTTCATAGAAGAGAATTACTAAGTATAAGCTACAATCAACGTGAACTTCTTTGAAAATCTGAACTGCCATCAAATTTTTTAGCTAACTGAAAACAGATAAAAATGCATGGACAAAGTCAATTATGTTAACACCTAGACCAAGATCCAAAACCAACTTGCTTCAGAAAAAGAAATCTATGGTGAAATACTTCAAATTTGTATCACTCAAATGATGATGTATTATAATCATGGATGGAAAATCACAAATTGGAATTCCAGTTGGCTGAATAGCAAATTGAATTTTTGCTCATTTTTCATAGTATTACATGGTTGATCATTTTAAGTAACAATTATCAACAGTTAAAGCCATAATAGAGCATCATGTACCCAAAGTATATACATCTGAAGTCTGAACTCAACTAATTTGAGATTCGAGTCACATGCTTGTCCTTCGATGTTTTTTATTGAAAAAGAACCTAGATAAAACGAACTGCAGAACTGAATATAAGATTTAATTAGTTGATTCTTTACACTATTTACCTGATTTTTTCTCCATACAGGCAGTTCGAAGAATGAAAACCTCCCCATTGACTGAAGAGGAGATAGCATGCATTGATGAGGTAATTTATTCTAGAGCAATTTGGATTTGAAAATTTTCTGGTAAATTGCACATAAGTTCGCTAATGTGTGACAAAAAATTAACAGGGACTTAAGCATTATAAATCTGATTGGATGTCGGTATGGCAATATATTGTTCCACACAGAGATCCATTCTTGCTTCCACGCCAATGGCGAGTTGCTCTTGGGACTCAAAAGTCTTACAAGGTAGGTGAAGGAAAAAAGGAGAAGCGGAGATTGTACGAGTCTGAAAGAAGAAAGTCGAAAGCTACTGAGACAGAATGTGGGCAACCTAGGTCTGATAAAGAGGTTTGTTACCGTCTGAAGCTAAGAAACTTGCGTTTGAATTTACCTCTCAGGTCCTACCTGCATATGAAATGTCAGTATAGTCATCTTAAATGTAGTTTTTGTTAGCCGCCAGAATTGCTTAGGACAAATAACATACAAATGCACAATATACAATTTAGTCTACCTTTATGCAGTCTTGGCTCATACGTACATGCAGCATAAGTATATAACAAATTGTAATCATCACGATTTTATGTTAGTGTGCTTGTAAATGTACCAATATATATATATGACACATGTTCACATTTGCACTGGCTAGTTCATCGATCATTGCAGTGGACAATGAACCTATGGCTTAGTCTGAGTGCATAGGTCATCTGGGCTTTTATATTTGTTTTTAAGGATTGGAATTATCAGATTTTGGATTTACTGTTGTGAGCTTTCTTTGGAACTTAATGCAGGATTGTGAGGCCGAAATTGCAGATGGCATGGATCATTCAGATGTTCCTTATGTCCACCAGGCATTTCTGGCAGATTGGAGACCAGACACGTCTACTCTTAATCATTCAGAACACATTTCCACGGCATCTGTAGAAGTAAATCTTGGCCATGAATCAATTTCACAAGATAGTCAGCTTTATAGAGGAATTAACAACTATGGTTTAAGTGGAAATGTTCAACATCAGAATGGTAATCAGTCCGCATTTCCATCCCTATATAAGCCTCCCCTGCTTTTTCACTCTACATCTGATTTTAGGAGTGGCATGAAAGGTGCTCCCAGTGCAACTATTCCTAAAAACCCATTTTTGGGTGCGACCTCTAGCTCCAAGTACTGTTTTCGGCCATATCGGTCTCGGAGGTCAAATAGCGCTCACTTAGTAAAACTAGCACCGGGCTTGCCTCCTGTAAATCTTCCTCCATCTGTTCGTGTAGTTTCTCAGACTGCTTTTAAAGGTTTCGAGACTGGAACATCAAAGATTCATCCTTGTCAAGACGGTGCTACTGATGTTAGAAAAGATAATTCTGCGTCTCAAACTCCTCATGGTGAGAAAATTGGAATTGATCATCGTGCTAAACGTGCAAGACCTATGCCAAAAGACAGTGGGGTACATTCTCAATTAGAAAGTTCTGAAACTGTTGAAGGCAGATCTATTATGGCAGAGAAATCCACTTACGCTGATCTCCAAATGCATCCTCTTCTGTTCCAGGTCACTGAAGTCGGTAACACACCTTATTATCCATTTAAATTTAATTCTGATCCTTCTAGTTCCTTCAGCTTCTTCTCAGGAAGACAGCCGCAATTAAATCTGAGTCTGTTCAGTAGTTCACAGCAACAAGGGCACGTTGATAGTGCTAACAAGTCATTGCAGTCAAAGAATTCCTCATTAAGGTTAGGAGGCATTGATTTTCACCCACTTCTGCAGAAATCTAATGATGCACAAGCGCCAACTGGTTCGGATGCTATTCAGGCCGAGCCACTTGTTAATAGTGGTGTGCCTGATACAACTAATACATCTTCTGGTCTTTATGACAAATCCAATGAACTTGACTTGGAGATTCATCTAAGTTCTGTATCAGAATGTGAGAAATCTATGAAAAGTAGACAGCTAAAGGAACATGTTCCTATAGAGTCTCAGCAAATCATAGCTAGTAGTGCAACAGAAATGAATGCTCCATATTGTCAGCAGGGTGGTAGAATTCCTTCACCGAGCGGCTGCAAACTTGCTTCAAGTGCCCTTTTAATCGTTCCTGATGATAACATTACTAGATATGATGATGTTGGTGACCAGTCTCATCCTGAGATAGTGATGGAGCAAGAAGAGTTGAGCGATTCCGAGGAAGATATTGAAGAACATGTTGAGTTTGAGTGTGAGGAGATGGCTGATTCGGAGGGAGAGGATGGTTCGGGATGTGAACAAGCTTCTGAGGTTCAAAATAAGGTAGCTTTATTTTTTTTGCAGTTAGTTTTAGATTTTAATCGTGCGTGTCTTTGTGTGTCCTATATATGTTACAAATTTCAATATTGAGGGGAAATGCATTTTACAAATTTCAATAATGTGGAGAAATAACAAATATTCTCTTATACAATACAGTTTTTTTTTGTTTTTAACTTCAATCTTCTCTTATTTAGTTTTTAGGGTTAATAGTGCTTTCCCACCTGTAAAATAGGCCATTTCCGGTTTACCCCCCTAAGAAATTTTCGGTTTGGAATTCGTCCTTGTAAAAAAAATAAAAATCCGGAATACCCCCCTAATAGGCCATTTTCAAACGAAAATTCTGGAAAAAAAAAATCTGAAAATGGCCTATTAAGGAGGTATTCTGAAAATGGATTATATAATTCTGGAACTTAGGGGGGTAAACCGGAAATAACCTATTTTACGGGGGGGAGCACTATTAACCCTAGTTTTTATGTTGAACCATGAACTTTTAATTTTCATTCGGTTTTCTGCATGTACTTTACTATGTGGTCCTCTCTGCTTACCATAAAAACTTTACTTTCTTGTCTTGAGTTTAATTATTTAACATGAAAATTCGTAAGTACACTTTTTGTTTGAGCCTTGCAATGAGATGGCATACATCTATATTGAGACTGCCCTGTCCATGTCTTTCCAAGTTTGACTCTGTTATTTGTTTGTCCTGTACGCATGCTACATTGGATGGTAATTAATTTATCAGTCTGTCAATGCCAGCATGATAATTCTTTACTTTAGCAGACAAATTTGAATTCATGTTATTCTTGTGAGGTTCTCAGCTCTTCAATGCCATGTTTAAACTTAAAAGGCCCACATATAATTCATTTGTTACACATGCAAATCCAGCTTCCTTTATGCAAAGTTGCAAATTTTCTAATTTCAACTTTTGCTCCATGCTTTAATTCATATGTTTTTCACCAATCTATTAACTATTTGTTTCTGTTGCTTCTGGTTCATGACCATCTGCTGCCAACCTTATTCTGTTGAATAACCTTTATACTGGGTGATGGTTGTTCATTTTTCTTTGCTTTATAGTCTTGTACCATTCAGCACCTCATTCTTCTTTGGTGCTGGTTCATATTCTTAGTTTTAAAAATATTTTTTTTTCTTCCTTATACCCTTGATTTTAATTTTGTTTTAGTTTGAGTGTGAGGAGATGTCTGATTCTGAGGAAGAGGATGGTTCAGGCTGCGAACAAGCTCCCGAGGTTCCAAATGAGGTAGTTGCCTTATCTTTTTCACTAAGTTTGTTTTAATCGTTTGTGTTTGTGTGTGTATATTACAAATTTAATATTGAGGGAAGATACATTTTACAAATTTCAATAATCGTAAGAGATAGTATATTTTTTCTCTTATATAGATTTATATTTTTTGATGTTTTCTTCAAACATAAATCTTACAAATGCAAAACTGAATATTTTTGTAAACCAAATTTTATGTTGAGCCACCGATTATTAATTTTCAATGTGGGTTTTCATCAGATGTTTAATGATGTGTTGTGTTTCTTACTACTTACTATGAAAATTCTCTTCTTTGTAATGATTTTTGTGTTGGGATATAAGAAAATATCTTGTTAGTATGTCAGTATGTTTGCTAAATGGTGGAGCTCAGTTTATTGTTTTCTATTTATTTTTTATTTGCTAGACAATGCATTATTTTCTTGTAACAAGCTTAGTAAACCTTAGCTTGAGGGAGAGAATTAGAATAACAACAACCAAGCATTATCCCACTAAGTGGGGTCGGCTACATGGATCAAACGACGCCATAATATTCTATCATATATCATATTTCTATCCAACTCATTAATCTTTAGATTTTTCTTAATAGTTTCTCTTTATAGTTTTTATAGGTCTATAAGAAAATAAAATATCTTTTAATATATTGATATTATGTCAAAATATCTTAGTTTATCTCTTAGGATTAGTTTCTTATCTCAAAGTTTCTTAGATTATCTCTTAGGACTGGTTTCCATATCTTAGTTTTATCTTGATTTATTTATTAATTAGGACGAAGAGACTTGTATCACTATATATTAAGGATAATATTCAGTCTTTTGTATAAAGTTAGTATCCAGTTATTATTTTTCATCTAATACCCATAACTTCAACAAGTTTAATTATTTAACATAAAAAGTAAAAAAAAATTAGCCCTGCAATAAGAGGGCATATGTGATATTATCTATTTTGAGACCACCCTTTCCATATCTTTCCACGTTTGACTATGTTATTTATTTGTCCCTTGTGACTCCTTACCTTAATTGGGTGGTAATTAGTATATAAGTCAGTCAGTGGCAACATAATAATTCTTTACTTGAGCGGGACATTTGAAAATAATGTTATCCTGGTAGGTTCTCAGCTTTAAATTCTGAGCCATGCTTAGACTAGAAATGCCCAGATAATTAAGTTTTTACACTTACACATGTAATTACATCTTCCTTAGAAAAATCTTTCTAGTTTCGACTTTTGCCTCATGCTTTAATAGATATCTTATTCTGTTGACTAAACTTTATGCTAGGTGGTGGTTGGTTATTTCTCTATGTTTATAGTCTTGAACCATTTAACTCCCACATTGGAGGTCCTTTAAGTTATTTAATTGTAACAAATTGGTCCTTTAACTTTTTTTCATGCCACTTAGGTCCTTTAAGTTAATTAATTGTAACCAGCTAGTCCTTTAAGTATTTTTCTTAACACTTAGGTCCTTTAAGTTATTTAATTGAAACTTTTAGGCCCCGAATAACTTACATTTTTAAGATCTGAAATCCCCTAAATTGTTACGGTTAAATAACTTAAAGGACCTAATTGGTACGGAAAAAATTTAAAGGACCAACTTATTACAATTAGTTAACTTAGAAAGGTCCTAAGTGGTACGAAAAAAACTTAAAGGACCAATTTCTTACAATTAAATAACTTAAAAGGACTTCTAGTATAATTTAGCCTTTTCTGTTTATACTCTTGAGCAGTTTTTCAAAATATATTTCCTTCCATTATAACCTTCCTTTGTTAGGAGGTCCCAAGAGCCAATTCTGATATTCAACGTGATTCTTGTCTTCCTACAACTGATGCTATGCCAAATATGACTTTGATTAGTAAGGAAATGGATGACAAAAGTAATTCGTCGTGGCTAAGTTTAGACTTATGTTTAGACTTAAGTTTAGACTCAAGTAGATTCAAAAATCTTGTACCATCAAAGGCTGTGCTTCAGCAGGTAACAACTGGTGAAGATTCTGCGTCCAAAAACTTCTCAATTGGTAAAGCAGTCATGGGGTCCGAAGACATTGTACAATCGCCAAGCATAGATCCTCGTGTGTGTAGACCACGAAAACCCAGGAAGCGTCGTAGCGAATTGAATGCAAATAAATGATTGACCGTTGAAAAAATCAAACCATGATGGTAATGGTGAAGATAGTTTATTGAAATTTTCTGGCAAGTCGTGTGATAATTGGATTCAATGTTATTGAGTTCAGGACATGGTGGTAGTGATCAAGACTTTTGATTGATGCACCATGCTACCATCTGAATTCTGAACTAACTGGATTTTTTGTTGCTGCTGATGTTGTTGTTCGTCCTTGTTGTCGTCGCCATCATCTAATATTATTGCAATTGCTGGACGGCAGTTAATCAGAGGTCAGTTTCTACAGGATAAAGAAAATCGACAACAATTTTTCCCCTTCCCTTTGTCCTTTGATGGAGCTCCTTCATATTTTCAAGGTAGTCTGAATAATTTGAACTTTAGATTTGTATAGTTACTGGCAAGGGTTCAAGTGATGTGTTTTGTCTTTGTAAATATGTTGAGATCATGGCCAAAATTGATCTTCACTGGGTCATGTTCACTGGACAACATTTTTAAAAAAAATTAGTTGTTTGTGGAATTATTCAATTGTATAGAACTTCGACACTAATTTTGACCTCCCAATAAATAATGTCCAAAGAAGTGCCAAAAACTTATCCATTGGATCTTTGCTCATGCTTTTGCTGTAATTATTTTTGTTCAGGCTGGAACCTCCAATATTTAACTCACCCATTAACCATTTATTGTATCTGAAATATCAAGTTGGGAATGTCTATGATATTATTTTAAGCTCTTGTAATGTTTTAACCGATAAGGTGTTTAACTTATAAATATCTTTGCATCATTACCTGCAAGAGAACTTGAATTTGTATATTTGAATACAACTTGTGTTAATGAATATCACATATATTTTAATCACAATTTGGACAGGTAATGTATATATCTATATTTGAACACTTGAAAATTGTAGTTAATTGTGTTCTAGTGAATGAATATTTAATTATGACTCCTTGTTATATTCATTAATTATCAACTGAAAGTTGTTAATTACATATTTAAACCATGTTTTTTTTGATAAAAACATATTTAAACCATGTTAACTAGTATCTAGATATTGCTGTGTATGGTGATCAAACTAGTAAAAAGAACATTTGGAGATTAATCTAGGTGGGCTCACAGTAGAAAAGGTAATGATATAAATATAAGCGTATTACTTTTCCCATCCTATAGGATTCTCGCGCGCCCTGCATTTTTTCCAAAAATGCCCTTGAGGATTTCGGATTTCATAATCCGGAATGATGTTTTCCTTTGTTATAGGGTGAAAAATGAAGTTACGGATTTTTCTGGATTTTGTAATCCGGAAACTTCAAAAATAGGGCGCGTTACATGATGTTTCTTGATTACATAATCCGGAAACCCCCTAAACATCCTTTTTCAAGGTAAAACAGTTCAGATTATATAATCCGAACTATATCAGCACAAATCCTAAACATGTTTGTAACATGTATAGCCATTTTAGAGACAATATTAATCTTCCTAACTCTCATCCTTCTGTTTTTGGGTCATTGTTACCTGTTCTTAGTCAAAAATCGGGTTTTCGGGCTACTTGATCGGATTGCTTCAAAACTTCCCCAGAAAATCAGAAAAAATTCAAGGACCATGACTCCCTTAGAAGGGACTTCTTACAGGACTCCCCACCTCAATATTCAAAATTCCATCGTTTAGACCCATTTTTCATTTTTTTTAATTATTCATATTCTCAGAAAAATCCGAAAAAATTTGCACTAGTTTTATTTGATTTTTAGAATTTTTTGGTGGTATTTTTATATTTTTATGATTTTATTTGACAGGTTTTTAGCAATTTTTACTTAGTTTTTTTGTTGTTTTTAAAAGCAAAACTCAAAACTGTTGAAATGTGAGAGAGTCTGATGGCTGATTATACATAAGAATTGTCCGGATTATAAAATCCGAAATAGTAAACATGAATCCGGATTTTAAAATCCGGACTGCACAAGGACATTTTTGGAAAAAACGCAGGGCGCGCGAGAATTCTATGGGGTGGGAAAAGAAATACTCTAAATATAAAACATGTTTCACATAAAAGTCATTATTAATTGGGTTATGAATTATTTCAATTTATGAAAAGTAAGTGATTGAAATTATACTTGTGGAACAGGCACTTAATGGTCAAAGATTATTCATCTTAGATTACCATGATGCATTCATGCCATTTTTGGAGAAGATAAACAAAAATGCCAAAGCTTATGCAACTAGGACAATCCTTTTCTTAAAAGATGATGGAACTTTGAAGCCAGTGGCCATAGAATTGAGTTTACCAC
>Ga0228710_1006988_pt1 | contig 16864 bp, 6 predicted proteins | sample MedpolnodulmetaG_FD_177995 | JGI IMG/M metagenome (GOLD analysis project Ga0228710, IMG submission 177995) | Root nodule microbial communities from Medicago polymorpha collected in Santa Monica, California, United States - pink nodules | ecosystem: Host-associated > Plants > Roots > Nodule... | reverse complement strand
TAATTCCTATCTTATTCTTACTAACTATTAATAAAACCATTTAATTAAATAAACAAATCACATAATCACATAAATCAATTAAATAGGACTCTAAACTCTACCAAAAATAAAATAAACGGGTGTTACATTATGAGCCCTTATGAGCCAGAGAGGATCTGAGGATTGAGATGAGGTTGTGTTAATTTCGGACTATCCGAGAATGTGCCTTAATATGATGACGGATTGAACTTTTGGCCAATTCAAACCAGAAAGTCTTATAAATAAAGAAGGGGAAGTATGATTTTTGTTTATTGCCGAACAACGTATTTAAGCATACACAATGAAGGTTCCTCTCTCCACTCATAGAAGATGCAAGACAAACGTGGGATCTTTATCCAAAAACCACTTCGAATAAGTGAATAGAATTCATTCCATCACTTGCTCAACACATTAAATTATATGGTAGAAAATAATAACTTTACGCACGGTCAGCCCTGTGCAAGTACAAGGAGGCCCTTTGCATATGGCCTCAAAGTTTAGGGGAGTCTCAAATGTGTAAATAAATAAAAATAAAATATCTATCTATAGACAAAATCCGTTCCTAAATATTGTTTGATCGTAGATAAACATCTATATACCTGTAGGTAAAAATAATGCTTGATATGAATTGCGTTAAATAATAAAATTTTTAAAACTATTAATATTTAAACAAGGGTCCATTTTTAATATATTTTAACAGGACCTCCAATGTGATTAGGATGGCCCTGACTTTAAGCGACTTCCTGGCTCATACCCCACACCACAAAAATGTCAAACCAAATCTAACCACTGCTGAAAGATAAAGCACACGCACAGGCACCTATCTGCCCCATAGAAAATCCTCAAGCTACCTTGGTGACAGTTGTTTGCGAGGAGTCATAAGGAACATAGTATTAATACTTTATCAACTGTACATCCTGGAACTATATTAATTTCCTTCAACATGGAGAGAAATTAAAAATACTAACTGTATCACGTAAAACAAATTCAAAAGTGTCTGGTAGCGCACAACGGCGTAACAACATGAATTGTGGGGGTGTTAATGTGACCGTGAGACCTCTAACACATATCAAGTGTCTTGGTTCCATAGCTTGCTAAACCAATTCACTATGTCTTAAGTCTCATTAGTCTAGGACGGGTTTCATAGCTTGCTATACTGTTCCGTTGCATTACATCTACTGATGTTTACTTAGGAAAATTCTTTTATTCATTCGTTTTAACTTTTGAAATATGTAGGGGATTGTTGTAATTTTTTAGATAATTTTTATTTCAAAAGTATTTTGTGTTAAGTGATTAAATTACTTACTTGGTCAAAGTGTTATGTGGCATTTCTTAACAACTATAATATTTTATGCACATGTCTTTTATGCTTAAAAGTAGCAACTGCCACTAACTCATCAAGTAACATGTCATCCTTATTTTTCTCTTTGGAAAATACGGTCATGTCTATATATTCATGCTATCAGTAACACAAGAAACAGAACAAGAAAATACAACACGTACTCCCCAAAACAGAAAATAGAAAACTTCATTTTCTTCTCCTCCAATTTTGCTAATTCCTGAGATAAACATCTGCCTGATCAAATTATCATTATTGTTGTTCTGTAACCTCCATAACTAGGAGAAAGATCTGCTGTATCCTGTGAAGTTTGCGCACATTGAGGCGGATAAATTCCAAGGACAATCCTCGTGACGCCTCAGGTTAATAATAACGTGTATAATTTTGCAGTTTTACTTTCTAGTTTGTTTTGCAGAATCTGGTTCGCTGTTGTTTGAAGTTGCGGTGGTTGCATTGTTATTTGAAGTTGCGGTGGTTGCGATGTTATTTGAAGTTGCAGTTGCCGTTTATTATTTAAAGTTGCGGTTGCTGTTTACGCTTCAGGTACAACAATTGAGTCGCCTGAGTCATTGAAGCAAACACGTTAATAGAACCTGTAAACCCAAACATGTCGTTCTGATTGTTGAGCCACATGTTCTTAATCCTAGATCTTGAGAAAGACTTGGGCAAATCCCCTGTGAGATTGTTATATGAGAGCCGAAGCTCCTGCAAACTTACTAAATAATCAAATATATCCGGCAGGGAACCCATGAGATTGGTACTTCATAGGTCGAGCGAGACAAGGCTGGAAGACTCAGCCAAGTCTGTAGGAAACGTCCATGGAGCAAGGTCATTGTTGATACTCATGGAAAGTGTTCGGAGGCTGGTGAGTCCCTGGAACTAATATTAAAAATATAGTGTTCATATCACTTCTTATAGATGCAAATTAACCTAGGAGATAAATAAATCATCTCATATGAATATGAAAAAACATTTGTTTTCACTATAATGTTACACAACAATGCATTTATGAAGCATTGTCGGCTTTAAATCTTGTATGAACTTTTATCTTTTCTGTCCTTTGTAAAAGGTGCAGTGCTTGGTTGAAGAGTGTGGATGTTGTTTGCAAACTACCATTAATCTCGAGACAAAATTCGATGACAAATTGTGTTTACAGAATAGGTCAATATGATATACAAAGACTTCCAAAATCCGTAGGCACAAGATTAGGCGCGTGAAATCATGAGAAAAATTTCTATTTGAATATAAAAACTAAAAAAATGTTAGTGATAAAGGAGGAAGAACTTCCATCAAATGCAAAATATATATATATATATATATATATATATGTATGGAAGAACAAGAATGAATTTTCGGTGTTATTAGACAACTCTCGTGAATATAACGTTGTCTAAGATATTAACGTTTCAAAACGCTTTTCTGTAGAAGAGCTTTCATATGTTTAGCTAGAAAATTAAATCTAAAAAAATGTATGTTTCATCTTTAACAGCATTGGAAACAAAAAGCGCTTTCTCAAGTATAAGATGCATCAGAGGTGTTTTAGCAGATGTGTTGTTTGCTAAAGTTAAAACCATGGAAAACATTCTCTGATCCATGCAAGAAGTTCTAGATTTAAAATTGATGAATGAGTTAATTGAGAAAGAGATTATACGATTTGAAATAGTAATAGCGAAATTGATGAATGAGTTAATTGGCAAAAACTCCCTGGATTTTGCGACGATTACAGAAAAATCCATCTCTGGATGGAGAATTTCTCAGAACGGCGATTGGCTTCTTTGCAAGTTCATTGATCGTCACCGCGGGATCAATCTGAACATAACAATGTTACAACTCTATCATTTTACTCAATACATATTTTACAAATTAACTATAATAATACTAGTAATCTATAAATATTATCAAATTGTTCATATTAATATTGAAAAAGGGACAAGAGGAGATGAATTGGAAACTTGCAAAAAAAATAAATGAAGGAAAATGTTAACTTATGCTCTAAGGGCACATGTTAAGGTACTATTAATAGAAATTACGTATAGGAAATTGTACCAATTTATTTCTTAAGCTTTTAATAATTACTTTTTTACAATAAATACTTACTACTTGTGGAAACTTTTTCATGTGCCATAAGGGCAGATGTTTACATGACCCATAAATGAATTGGATAACTGTAGAGGGAAATTCGGATCAGGGAATACTTGAAAGAGGAAGAAATGCAGCACATGAAAGAAAGTAAACAAAAATATAGTGAAATTAAAACCATATAAAACTTATAAGGATGGAAGCTTTCAGTAACCCATCAACAGGATCCCACGATTTTCACATCACCATATTATATGGTGCCATGGAAGCCTTTGAGGGTTACTGAAGGCCTTCTCCTACATACGTGCACAAGCCATGCTATGATTTTATTATGAACAACAAAGAATATATATGAATGCCTATTTATACACAAAGATTCAATCAATTAGAGATTGATTTATTCGCACATGCAATATCGCATCATTATTTTAAAATTTTGACAACAAACAACATGCATGATTCGCATTCTTTCTATGATATGATGAGAGTTTGATTCACCAAATTTTAGATAAGGTTACTTTATGGATCTGGAGTTAGAATTTATTCCTTCTGAACTTGCCTGTTTCAGTGCCTCTATGACAATGATAGAGCAAGTGCTTTTTATTTTGACAAATAAAATAATTTGACTAAGGAACCGGTGCAACTAGGCAACATTGCTTTACAATAATTTTGTCAAGATATGGAATAATTGATTGCAATAGATTTGTCAAGTATGGAAGAGCGTGGACAAATTCGATTTAAGATGGACCTCTCAAATATGGTTTAAAAGTGTGTACTCTTATAATTTTAACAAAAAATAAATTTTACTAATATTTAAAGTCGTGATATGGAGAAGTGAAAAATCAGAAGTCCTAATCTCGCCTCTTACCAATTGAGGACATTCTGTCTAGGGGTGTTCAAATCCAAAACGATCCAAATTAAAACTGCAAACCGATCTAAAAATCCGAAAACCGCACAAAACCAAATATTATTGGATGTGTTTGGATGACATTTTGTGAAAACCGCTTAGATTGGATCGGATTTTGGATTGATTTTTTAAAACCAAACCAAACCGAACTAACCGCATCAAATATTTTAATATATATTTCCATTTTTATAATTAGAATATATTATAATAAGCTATTATTTTTTTCTTTTTAATTATTTTAATACTATGTATGAGTTTAATTTAATCAATTTTGTTTCTTTTTCGTATGTTTTAAAGATAATCAATCATTATTATTCCGCACTATTATTTTTTTATAAATCATATGCTATATTTTGTATCGAACCTATCGTTTTATTATATTTTTATAAGAATATAATTAATAAAAAAAATTACAATTTGTAATTTGGACATCCAAAATCGAACCGAACCGCATATAATTTTATCTTTGGATCGGATGAGTTTTTGTTTCAAACTCGATCCAAACCGGACCGCGAACACCATTAATTTAAGAGTGGTGCTATATAGCACGAAACCCGTCACACACGACATGCACGACAATGAACAGCACGCCATTTGCTTTGTTAAAACAAAGTAACAAACATCATTTAAAGTCAAAATGCCAAAAAGAAGTATGGTGAATACTGTAACATTCCAGACGACTTTAAGCATTGTCAACTGACCCTACAAACCAACACAAGTCTTTTCAGTGTATTTTGTCCTCACTCGCACGCTTTACCAGGAAACTTCCACTAGGTCACCCATCAAAAGACTACTCCAAGTCAAGCACGCTTAACTGTGGAGTTTTTATGGAATGAGCTACCAAAAAGAAGATGCATCTTGTTGATATAGGTAGTACCAAACAATTCTTATAAGCATTTCTTCAACCATGCAGTCACATACTTGCACGGTCTCGTGATCCCTCTCATTCCGGTGTGATTCTGTTTGTCTAGAAATTGTCGGGAACCGCTCATTGTCGTGCCTTGTGCACCAGCGATCACTCCCCGCTCTCGCCAACCTTAGGTGTTACAAATACAACGTCAAATATTTGACAACAACGACCTAAATATCTGTATTGACATGGTTAGACACCACCCAATTTCTTGGCATGATTTAAATATGAGCAATTTTCCTCCTACATTTATGTTTTCCCCTTAAAAATTACTCTATTCCTAGAAGACCAAAGATCCCACGCACCATCATTTACTCCCTAAAAGTAAGTTGGTTGAATCATTTCGCCGGTAAGCCCTTTGTTAACACATCGGTCAATTGATACCTAGAATAAACTTAAGTTGTAGTTATCAAACAAATACCCAACATTTCTTTATTTCATATCTTGTACACTCCATTGATATAATAAATAGGAACCTTTTGAGTATACATGTATGTATGAGCAAGTTTTCTATCCCCCAAAAAAAATATATATAAGGGCATACTCGCATAAAATGAAAAAATTAAATGATATTGATTTATATAAATAAGTTATTTATGTTTTAATTTCTTTTATTTTACGTGAATGTGCCCGAATATTTTTTATCTGAGATTGTGCTCATAGAATATTCGCTCTACATGTATACACAAGGTATTGAAAGGAAAAAAAATCCAACTTTTCCTTTTCTTTTTGTAAGAAGCACTATTTTTATATAAAAATAAAAAAATAAATAGTCTATCGTGTATTGTAATCCTAAATCCTCAAGAGTTTTAACACCGATTACCATGACAATTTCAAATTTTAAACCCATGACAATCCTAAATCCCTAAAAGAAACTCGTGTCATCTCCTAACTCTAAAACACGGGAATATTGCTTGAAAATTCAATGAATTTCACAAAAATTAACAATGAGGTGTAGATAATATACTGACATATCAATAAATAACATTTTTACGATTAATTGCTAATCATGATGATCTTTATACTTATAGTTGAAAGCATGTGTGAGAAGATTGAGTGTATGTCAAGCATACTTGGTGTGGAGAGGATGCATAGGATTAAAGCCTTCGGAAACCCAAAAAGCACTTCCACGACTTCACATTTACATGCAATTGATTAATTAGTAACTTGGTGCCGTGGAAGCCTTTGAGGGTTACTGAATGCTTACTCCTTTTAATTTTATTTCCTTACACAAAGCCACTGACTTACTTACAATTACAAACAAAGGAACACCTATTTATAGTATGCTCATGACAGATTTATTTATTCTCTAGGATCCTACAATTAATTAAAATATCAACATTTATTTTCCTTCTAGCTAGGAACCAGTAATTGATTCTCAAAATTTTAGATAAAGACACTTTATTATTGATTAAAGATAAATTAGAATTTATTCCCAATTAACTTGCATGCAGCCTCTAGTGTTGAGTGCTTTATGTGTGCGCACAAAAAACAAAACTTGATAGTCCTATCGAGATATAGCAAGATATGAAAATCAATACTAAAAATAAATATATGAATTTGCTAGAAACAAACCACCTTACTAAGTCTTGTCAATAAACAATTTACTTTACACTTTCACAATTAACATCACCTATGGGTTATATCGTTACCACCCTTAATTCCTCATAGGCGCTAAGTGTAACATTAGAAAAATATATTTCGTCTACCAAAGAAAAGAATAATTAACAACTAAAACTAAAGATGAAAAAATAAAATTCATAAAGTACTTTTTGTTTTTTGGTAAGAATATGGGGATTCATCTAGTACTTTATCACTAAGGGTTGATAATATAGCTAGGTGGTTTGAGGTGAGTCACACAAGGGTTGGAATGATACATTGAGGAGATCATAAGTTCAACTCCCGTCACTATCGAACTAACTATCAAAATTTGTCGTCAACAAGTTATTATCACTAAGGGTGTGTTTGGTTGGAAGTTATTATTTTATGAAGAATGTTAGCAACACATCTTCTAACAGTATTCCTCTTATTTTATATATGAGTTGTGTTTGGTAAGGACATTGCATAATTTATGCAGGGGCCGGGGTTCGAACCCTGAACACCCCACTTCTCCACATTTAATTGTGTGAGCTTTAGCCACTAGGCTATTAGACCAAAAAAGAAAAATCTAATACATCACTTTGTCGAATGAAACTATCAATTTTGAATTCCATTAAGAGAATTTTAACAAATTAAAATCACTATTGTCAAAAAAAAAACCATATTATCTTTTTTTCTTCAGAAAAAATAACAAAGTAAAAATAAATTAATTTTTTTTACAAGCTAAAATAAAATATTATAAATGTACAATCACAATTATTCCGTCCATCTTGAGCTTGTTGCTTTAATTAAGATTCAGTGGAGAACAGATTATGTTTGCATTTTATGTAGAAGGATCTCTCTATTTTACTAAATTCTGCCTATGGGTTTCAATGTGATTGCCAAAAATGATGTTGGTGCGTTGACATTCTTCTGATACTTAAAACGTGCCACAACATCATATTGCATATCAACATGCATGCGACTCTTTCCATGCAGAATAAGTTATCCATCCAAAACGCCACATACAAATACTCTACTACCAATATTGACATTTAATTGAAACATTGAATCAACATGTCTCGACTTTAACCCCACTTTAAGTCAATCCTAATCAAGCAAGTGTCCAAAAAGATTTGGCCCTTTCACTACTAAAAAAACAAAAATTAGTGAGGGATATTTAGTGAGGGAAAACGTGAAATCCCTCTCTAATTCCGTCACTAAATTTTGCGACCAAAGAATTTGTGAGGAATTTCATTTTTTCCGTCACTAATTTCCCTCGCTAATTTTGCTTTTTCTAATAGTGTTTGTATTTATTCCTTCATTCCATATACATTCTTACTCTTTCTATATACACAGTGACAGAAAGATTAGCCGTATCACAATAAAGTATGAAGGAAAAAAAAAAAGTAAACCCAGACAAAGAGAACCGAATAAATAATGTTGGAGCAAATATGATATGACCAAATATTCGTTTTACCTCTATCTCATGGCAAGGGACAGCCATGCATGTGTATAAATATAAGCCCAACTATATATTTATTTTCTTACATATGATGAGTATATAAACTAAGATTATTTGAGGAAAACTTCCATGTTCCCTCAAAGGCTTTCAGTATTCATTCATACATAATTACTTGAATGCTGGAAGGTTTTGAAGGAACTTGATAGCTTCTTCTATCCAAAATCATTCTATCAAAATCTATGCTTTCATAGAAGAACCTCTTTGGCTATAATTAGAATGAAGTGTATGAGGAGCTAAATATATATTGAGCAAGAAACCTATCATTTTTTCATAAAAATTTAGATTTTATCAACCGGTTGCCATGGAATTAATCGATTGTTAATAAGGGAGGCGATTGGAATGTTGAGCACCGTAACCAACATATTTCCGTGGTTAAATCCGTCACAAACTTTTTATTTAGAGACTGGCTTGGTTAGTGTTTGAAAAGTTGGTCGCTAATGGATTATTTAATCCCAATAATCACCTTTTTTGGGGGAAAAAAAAAGGTTTATTGTGTTTACCTATTTTTGGTGTGTATGAAATATTTTGAAAGATTAAAATACGATTTACAATTGTCACCTTGTCTTAGACCATTATGGATAAATATTTTTTGAAAAAAAATAAAGCTTTTAAGACCAACCTTCCGTACATATATGATTAAATTCAGTGTAAAACGGTCGCTAAATTGGCCGTTTTGGCCCGCCACAAATTTGGTCACTTAAGTATATTGCAACTTCTGTCCCCATCTTCGATTTAGTATTCAATCACTAACAACTAACATATTACAACCTGGAAAAATGGTCCCCAATTTGGTCGCTAAATGGAATATCGACCAATAGTGTTATGGCGATCGGAATATCAGTGTCTTTGATTCTTTACTTATATGTGGCTTATCAAAAATTCTAGGTGATTGTAGAGCTATTGTTGCATAACTTTGGAGAGTGTTTGAAGACTTGCAATTGGCGTGGCATCGAGGGTTGAGAAGAATTGAACTTCATGTAGATTCACAATATGTGGTGTCACTCATGCATAGTAAGAATAATGGGTTTATAGTGTGTCTAAGATTGCTTATGAATATTCGAAAGTTGTTGGAGATGGATTGGAAAATTAGCATTTGCTATACATACCACGAATGAAATCTGTGTGCGGATGTTCTGGCTAATATGGTTTGTGAAGATTGTTCTTCTTTGATTTATTAGCCTTGCCCTGCTCAAAGGGACTTCGGTTACGTTATACAAAGTTTATGATAAATATAAAATAAAATGATAAAAAGTTTTTTATAATTAATACTCAAATTTTACTATTAATACATGAAGTTAAAATGAGTGAAAAAAGATTTAGTTTAATGAAAAACGTATCTTTATACTAACAATTGAGAGTTTTTAGAAACAGTAATGTTAAATAGCGCAACAAATTACCCCACGAATTGCACGAATGTGAATACCCCTTACACCAAATTATCTTTTCATTGTCCACCTCGCATGGACCAGCTAATATGTAGCTATAGCTACCACATATATCAACAACTCACCGCTTACACTGAACAAGCTTTAACTACCATTCCTTGATAGCACACACCGTCATAACCAATGATCATTTAGATTGAAATCATGTCGTCCATTAACTAATCAACATCGAAGTGGTTGGGTGGAGGAAGAAATCAAATCCATCTTTTACGTTGCAGTCAAGATTAGTAATTGGATGCTTCACTCTCAAACTAATGGATTGATTGTTTTTTTGTTTGTTTTAAGTAGGTGTCCATTTTAAAACAGGATATGGTTGAGGTTCAATGTTAAGTTAGTTATAGGAGGTTATATTGGCAATTCAATGTTAAAAAAGTACTGAATAATGTGTGCAGCATCATTCGTGGGATTCACACGAAAACTTTGTCGTGTACATAAGCATTTTCCTTTTAGAAATAGCCTTTTCCAAGAATCCTCTCCATTAAAGATATCCACATCATCATAATCTTACTTGGTATTTGTTCCAAAAATTTCTCATAATTTTTAATACAAGTAATAATAATAATTATTATTAAAAACCATTTTTATATAACATTAAATTGTACATAAAATACATAGCTGGTTACAATCAAATAATTATTAATATAATTATCGTTTCAATTAAGATTTATATGTTACTAATTGGTACGTTACAAACAAATAATTATTAATATAATTAGTGTTTCGATTAAGATTCATGTGTTACATTATTACATTAAAAATTAGGTATGTTACAATCAAATGATTATTAATATAATTAGTATTTCGATTAACATTTATATGTTACATTAAAAAATTTGTAGGTTACAAAATTATAATAAATATAATAACTAATAATTTGTAAGTTACAATTAAATTTCAATTTTTATATAATTAATTTTTTGTCAGTTACATCAAATAAAATTTAATTTTTTTAATACATGTTTTATAATATTAAAGATATTAACAATGTTAATTTTAAAATGGTTAAATTAATAATTAATAGATAATAACCGTTATGATATTATTTTTTTATATAAATAGTCGCATTTTAGGGTACAACTAATCCACAATCACAACAATTTTCTTATTTATCTATTCTCTGGTGCTCTGAAACACGACTTCATTTCTGACGTGTCACCTAGAAAAAAAATCGTGGATTTGGTTGTGAAGGTCGTTCGTGCTCGACTGGTTCTAATGTATCGAAATGTATTTTCTTTCATATCGTTTTGTTTTTTGTATTTTTTTTATTTGAAATATGATGTTTTAATCTTTGTTATGTAGGCTGATCGAATTGATGTTTCTATATGAAGAACAATGATTTACAAGTTCAAGGAACTACTCCAAGAGGAAATGATGTACACAATTTCCTCATTTGATGTTGGTTTCAATAGTTTATCAAATTATTAACACAATTGACCAATTAAATCATCTAAATATAGAGAACATGTTTTTGAGTGATTTTACATGGCTTATGTTGTCTCTTCTCATGTTATTATTCCATGTATTTTTTTTTATTTTACCAAAATAAAGTTCAAGTACTAGACATTGAATTTATAATTTATATTATAGATTTTTTTTGTACGTCTTAATACTTCAATGATATTCTATATCAATTTTGTTAAATTCAATTGAGAAGTTACGTATGTGTTTCATGTTGATTTGTCTTCAACTTAACGCAAATGTTTTACTTTAAGATAGAAGTCCCTATGCGTGTTCACATCAACATGTCTCACGTGATAATCGTTCTATCAAATTGTTAAAAAAAATTATTACTTGTATGAAAAATTAAATAAACGTTTAAATTTATTAACATGTAATAAAATTTGGTCGATTACATCCAAACAATAATTGGTAGAAAAAACATTACAATTAATAAAATAATGTACCGCTATGATATATTGGTCGGTTACAATAAAATAATAATTAGTAAAATAAACTCTTTGATTAATTGAGAAATTTTTTGATAAAAATGTTGGTCGTTATAAAAAAACAGTAAACAATAAAATAAATCCCCTAAAAAATAATAATAAAATAGATGTTATATTTATTTAAAAGATGTTACATAATATTTTTATTACCATCAAACTAATTTTGAACCCCCCTCCCGCCCCTTTTCTAACACCATGAAAATTTTAGTGTTATTCTTTATACTAACAATTGAAAGTTTTTAGAAATATTCTCTTCCAAGAATACTCTACTCTAAGCATGTCCACATCATCAAAAACTTTCACGGCAATTGTTCCAAAAAATTCTTCTAAATTTTAATTATGCTTGATAATATTTATTACATCAAAGCCGTTTTTAACTTCAAATTATTATTCTTTTTCATAAAATACAAAGTTGGTTACATTCATATAATTATTAATATAATAGACGTTTCAATTAAGATTTATACGGTATATTAAAAATTCGGTAGGTTACAAAATTATAATAAATAACTTGAATAAATTATATTTTGAATTTATACGATTAAGTGTTTTCTTAATTTTTTTCTCATTAGAGATAATTTGCTTTCAAGAGAAATTCTCTCACCAATATTTGTTTAGGGACTCTCCAATCTTAAATATAAAAACTAAAGAATTACATTTTTTTTTATTTTAAATTAAACAAATATAACTTACTTTGACTCTATTTAATTTTTTTTAGCCTAATATACATTTTAATTCATGTAAGTTTTATTTTTAGTATTTTTTATTCACATGAAACAAGTTCCAATAGATGTTACTTTTCATTATTTTATTTTTATTTTTATTTTTTTTATCAAATTAAGAAAACTAATTGCATATAAGTAAATTTTTAAAGTTAGATATTTTTTGTTATAATTGAAATCCAAGATAGTATTGTGATTAAATTAAAAAGAATAATTTTATTTGTAGTGGTAGATTAAAACAAAGATAATCATACATGTTTAATATATTGAATGACTGATAAACCAAAGTTAATTTGAATTCTTCTTAATTAGATATATTTTTAAGAATATATTAATTATTCATAGTGTTTTCATATTTTAGGCGTTGTACTATTGTCCACTATTTTATCATTCTCACAAAATAAGTATATCTTCATAAAATTTAACCTTTTTGGTCCCAATAAACAGTGATTTATTGTTTCAATTTTAAATATGAGGATAAAATACCACATAATGTTAAAATTCTAAATTAAAATTAAACTAAAAAATCAAATAACATCCAAAAAAAACCTATTTATGTGTAAACCCCGTTAATTTTTTAAAAATAAAATGAATCTCGTGCTTGGAACGGAACGTTGCACTAGTAATCTCACAAATAAAAGTTAATATGTCAACAGAGTCACAGGAGACAAGTGTATTAATTACATCCATCATCGCAACTCAATTGAAAACGACATCACATTATATATGATGGAGGTATCACAATTCAAACCTCAAATTCTCCACTTATTAACCTTGAGAGTGAATGTATATTCACTATACTAGCTACTTGAAAAAAAAATACATCCACCCGGCAAGATCACTTGTTTGTATGTACCTGGATTCCCTCCACTTTGTCATCAAACTAACAATGATTCAGCAGATACGTATGAATTAGGAAAGATATATGAAACTTTTGACTTAGTTATAAGAACTGACTTAGTGAACCATTTCATATCATGGAAAGATACCAAATGTTCTGTTTCATTTTGACAAGCTATAGCTATCAAAAGAAAAGAAAAATGATATACTTTGACAATGGTATTAAAGATCATGGATGCCAAAAAGAATTTCCCCAAGCATAGTATATATTTAGAATGTCAAATGCCTAAAATATTAATTCATGAAAGAATATTTTAGGCAATTATACAAATCCATAGAATCAACCAAAGTCACTTCTTCTGATATATCTTTTTTAGATTAATAGTGTTGGCTCTAGACATGCAGAATAAGTTTAGGAACCTTTCTTCCGTTTTCTTCAAGATTTTTGTTGACAAGATGAAACTTTTAGTTTATAGCAAATGAATTTATAGAATCATAGTTGAGTGGTTTGATAACCTATCTTCTCACACTAATTTATATTTTATTATTGATTTTATAAAAATAAAAAAATCATACGTCAATTCAAATAGCATATTCTTGACATGTTTAAAAATTAAAAAAAAAAAAGGATTTGAACGCTAAATTGTTTTGAGGGTTGGGTACCCCTTTTGCTCCTAAATAAATATTTTGTTGTTATGATTTTAATTAAATCTCTCTCCTATCATTTTCTAAATAAAACAATGATAACAATCTTTTTTAACCTTCCCATGAAATATTTATATGAGGTGACTAACACCGGTGTAACATTTATATATATATATATATATATATATATAGTATGACACTATTTAATAGTTTTTTTTTATCCAATACAATTTTTTTTTGGTCAGATAGCCTAGTGGCTAGAATTCACCTTATAAGGGAATAAGTGGGGTGTCCGGAGTTCGAACTCCGGCCCCTGCATATAATAATGCATTGTCCTACCAACTGAGCTATGTTCACGGGACATATATTTTTAAAAAAAATTCAATATTGGATAAAAATTGACAAAATTACTCCTACAATCTATTAACATAGTTTTAGATAACGAGCTTCAAATCTACGATCTTCTTTCCTTGTTATCTATGATTTAAAACCACATATTCAAAACTTGAAAATTCATATGTAAACATGAGTGAAAGACAACATTAAAAAAAGGGATAATTACATTGACCTCCCTTAAGGTTTCTTTGAATAACACAAAGACCCCCTCTAATTTAAAAATGAACATTAACCTCCCTTATTTGTTTATTGAAGTGACAAGGACCTCCCTTCTATGTCACTGTCGTCAGTGCTCTGTCAACAAAACTCACAGTGCTCACACAACAAACCGAAGTAGCTGAAAGTAATAATTGTTGTTAGCAGCAGGGAGAACTATTGACAGCGTGTTTTTTTGCTTCTTCCGTATCTGTTAACAAATTGAGAAAGAGTTCTCTCCAAATCAAATTAACTGTCGTCCTTTTTCTAATTAAAGGAGGATTAATCTAATATTGTTAGGGCACAATTCCTGAAACATTCACGACCATTTCCCCTAATAGAGTGGATAAAATATGTATATTTATTATTAGGGATTATCCGATTGCCATTGCTATCTGATTTTGATGACTAGAGGTAAGGTTTAAAAATATAAAATAATATATTTTTATATTTTTTTTTACATAACAATAGAGTTAGTCAAAGGGAATATGATAATGGGATGATGTAAGGGGAGATAAGAATTCTTAAGAAAGAAACCAGGAGCTTCATGATAGACGGCGTTAAATCACAGAGGGGACGTTCATGTTTTTTCAAAATTAGAGGGGGTCTGTATGTCGTTTAGGAAAACCACGAGGGAGGTAAGTGTAATTTTGTCTTAAAAAAAATGAGAAATGATATTTGTACAACCATTTTTTGACAATTTTTAGACAATTTTCTCTTTCATACTCACATTATATTTTTACCCTCTCTCTTCCTTTTTCTCTCTCTATTGTTTTTGACCAATGAGAAGAGAGAAAAAGAAGGTTGTCATAAAAGTTGTTAGCAAATGGTTGTTCAAATATCATTGCTCAAAAAATATACATGGAAGGGAACAAGGGATGCGAGGGTGGTAAAGTTAGAAAGTGGAAGCTAGCAAAAAATGTTTATTTTAAAATTAGGATCAGGGAATACTTGAAAGAGGAAGAAATGCAGCACATGAAGAAAAAAAAAGTACACAAAAATATAATGAATTAATTTTAAAACCATATAAAACTTATTGTACAACCAAGAAAATTATGTGTTCATCCTCTCTATAAAAAGAAAAAGAAAATCATGTGTTTAATTATACTCACTGATTTCATTTGTCCAAAAGGAAATGTTAGACATAATTAAGGATGAAAGCTTTCAGTAACCCATCAACAGGATCCCACGATTTTCACATCACTATAGTCAAAGATATGATTAATCTAACCGTATAACATATGGTGCCATGGAAGCCTTTGAGGATTACTGAAGGCTTTCTCCTATAAGCCATGCTATGATATGATTTTATTATGAACAACAAAGAATATGAATGCCTATTTATACAAAAAATTCAATCAATTAGAGATTGATTTATTCTCACATGTATCCCACCATTATTTTAAAACTATGACAACAAACAAAATGCATGATTCCCATTCTTTCAATGATATGATGAGAGTTTGATTCACCAAATTTTCGATAAGGTTACTTTATGGATCAGGAGTTAGAATTTATTCCTCCTGAACTTGCCTGTTTAAGTGCCTCTATGATAGAGCTAGTGCTTTTTATTTTGACAAATAAAATAAATTGACTAAGGAACCGGTTTTACAATAGTTTTGACAAGATATGGAATAATTGATTGCAATAGATTTGTCAAACTATGGAAGAGCATGACTTCTTACAAAATCGATTTAAGATGGACCTCTCAAATACGGTTTAAAGGTGTGTACTCTTGCAATTTTAATCAAATATAAATTTTTTAAAAATTTGGAATCCTAATATAGAGAAATGAGAAATCTTGAGTCCTAGTCCCGCCTCTTACATATCGATGTCATGAAGTTTACCGACCGAGAACATTATTATGCCCATTGATTTAATCAATTGCAGAAAATGTGATTGTTTTTTTCTTATAAGCACCGAAAATGTGATTGGTTGTGACTTTCATGTTATTTATGACTTTGTGGTCTTTACCCTTTTGTGAAAGAAAAAAAGTTGATATTACGAATCATGAAATCGTAAAGAAGAAGATCATAATGATCAGTAAAAAAGAAAACATATGACCACTCATAAGGTAGATACTCATAAAGATTCATATAAAATGAAGGGTTAATAGGTCTTTACCCCCCTGTAATATAGGTCATTTCCGGTTTTCCTCCCTGTAAAATTTTTGTTTTGATTTACCCCCTGTAAAATATTTTTGTTTTGATTTACCCCCCTAATAGGCCAAACAAAAACCAATTTTTTTTTTCAAGAAATTTTCGTTTTTGTTTGGCCTATTAGGGGGTTAAATCAAAACAAAAATATTTTACAGGGGGA
>Ga0228710_1006987_pt1 | contig 16865 bp, 10 predicted proteins | sample MedpolnodulmetaG_FD_177995 | JGI IMG/M metagenome (GOLD analysis project Ga0228710, IMG submission 177995) | Root nodule microbial communities from Medicago polymorpha collected in Santa Monica, California, United States - pink nodules | ecosystem: Host-associated > Plants > Roots > Nodule... | reverse complement strand
CCCCCTCTCTCTCTCTGTGTGTGTGTTAATATTTTACAACTAAATTCATGATATTTCAGTGGTGAAGGACTCTTAGAAATCAAATCAGAATTGATTAAGTGGATCTATAAAACAGTGATATACAGGGAACAAGAAACACTCAAGGTTATTTATAATCCATATTATCACTTCATGTTCAATGTTTAACTCACTGTACATACGTAATGGTTAATTCTTATTTGTTTCTGTTGTGGCTACCAGTGTACTGTTATGGATGTCAAGGTCGTGGAACCACTATCAATGTTGTTTTAGTTAATGGGACTCTTCATGTAGGAGATCAAATTTTTTTATGTGGAACTCAGGCAAGCAATTTTTATTCCAATTACTGCATTATCTTTTAATACTTACCCTCCTCTTCTGCTTCCTTTTGTGGAGGAGATGTCCATAAAGCTTGAATTGAGGTAACAATTTGGCCCTACGACAAAAAGGTGGTTAGCAACTCCTTGTACCCTCAATTCCCCTCAATAGGTAAATCAAATACAGTTCAAGTTGTATGTCCCCTCTTTAACTTCATTTTCATTTGGATGTACTTCATTTTCAACTGGTGTAGGTGATGAGATTAATTGAATGTTCTCTATATCATCATTTCGAACTTCAACATCTTCCACTTCATCTTCATCTCCTTGTACTTCATTTCCAACATGTTGATTTTTTCCAATAAATCAGGGGATTCCAAATGAGCTAGACAATGTTCCTCAACATCTCCACTGTGAGATGTACGAGGGGTCTAAATATGATTGTCTTCAATAAATACCAGTGGAGTACGATCTAGAATAAATCTATCAGACAAATATTCCATTATAATTGACCGATCAGGTGTATGTGGAAAGTCAATGACGTATGTAGGTAGATGTCGTGCAATTTCCAAAGACATATGTATTAATTACTACTACTATATCATTAACAAATAAAAAGTTAATTTAAGTGTATAAATAATGAACAAATGTGGAAATGTGAACACTAACTTTAAACATATAGAATAAAATTAGTTATACTAACTACAAATATTAAATACTAAAAGAATGAGAAGAAACAATATAATTAATTAAATACAATATAATTAAATAGATATTGTTATTATACTAACCACTAATCAAACTTCAAAAGGTGACTTAAATTATTTTAATATATATATCCAACGTTCATATTACAATTTAAGTTGTTTCGAAATTTCCCCTAAAAAAAAGTTGTTTTGGTTTGTATATTTTTCATTAGGTTTTGTTTCCATTCAAAATTATAATAATAGATCATCAATTTTAATTATCATAACTTCTGACACAAAACAACGGTTTCATTAAATTAAAGAACGTAAATGTATTCAACGTTTTTTTTTACATTTTTAATATATATGTATTCAACATTCATATTACAATTTAAGTTGTTTCGGTATTTCCCCTAAAAATAAGTTGTTTCGGTTTGTGTTTCCTTTCAGGAGTTTTCGGTTCCATGAAAGTTGTTCAAAATACACAACAAAAACAATTCAAAGCAATAACATGATTCTAACATTAGTCGAAAAGTTACAAGAAAATTATAAACAACTAGGCCATTTTGAAATCATTTATATTTTGTAATAAATTTTAGACCAATTTAAACGATTTCACATGCAATTTTTCAGACAAATAACTTTGAAACATTATTTAAAATAAAATATTGGAACGTATATTCCATTTTGAATACATAAATTAAATATATCAAACCCTTACATTATAAGTATGAAATAATTCTTTAAAAAAAATAAAATAATAACATTTATCATGTAATTTTTATTCAAGCATGCCTATATTATAGACAACACATATTATTGCTTATCAAACTTGTTTTTTGTTTACAAATGTGATGTTGTCAAACTTGTTTCACATAAATAACATGAATCATAATCTCATGCAATAAACATAATAAACCAGTGGAGATAAAAAAACAAATTAACAATTAAAAAGAGCAAACTCTCATTGTAATTGCAAAATCACAATTCACTTTGTACGTCAAAAGGTGGATTGTGGTTGTGACTTTTAACGAAGATTCTCAAAGGGTCCAATTTAACGTGGGGGAATATTTTGTTTTTCAATTTTGTAGCATGAAAATGCCAAGTAAAAACAACCAATAATTATGTATTAAATATATAGGGTACTAAGTCTTTATACGATGAAATTTACATGTTCAAATTGTTAAGAATTGTTTAGTAGTTATCTTTGCTCTATTGTTGAGGATTTCCACCCTCTGATTTGAATATACACATCCAAATTTGGTCATTAATGTAACACTATAAAAATGGAATCTTGTCTGATAACTTATTTCTTGTTGCTTGTTCTTCGTGACTAATCGGTTGTTGTTATTCTTAGTTTCACCGTATGGTTCAATCTCTTCACTCACAACTTATTTACACATGTATATTATTTATGGTTTGACGTCCTTTCGAAATTGTCCAAAAACTTTCAGATTTCTTGTTAAGATTAACGTTTAAAGATGGTTTTATACGAACATTCAGATGTTTATCAATGTGGTCTTAATCTTCTTGACGGTGACCCTGTTATAATATGGGGTATTGTGACAACTTAGTTCAACATGATAACGATGACTTCTATAATAGACACTACTTCAATAGTCATTATGAAAACGAATGAAACCAAGTAGAGAACAACGAGATCATTGCTCGTGCTCTTCTAAAAGAGTTTTCGCAACTAGAGATTGTTGAATTTTCAAAGTATTTACAAGCAGAAGAAAATTATTTTAATTGAATATATATATATATTTGAAATTTTTTATGGTATTGGTTGCCTAATCATGTATATATTACCCCTAATGATCTAGATATACCATTAAATGAGTCAAGAAAGAAGAAAATATGGTGGAGCTTTGAGAGCAAGAATTAGGAATTTGGTTGACCTATAGAGAACATCAATTTTGAAATTATATAACATTTTTGTTTAATATTTAACATGTACATCTTCACATCTAGATTTGGACCCCTAATTAACATTGAACAGTTCTCATTACGACTTTGAATTTTATACCCAATTTACCAAAGTCGGAATATGAACTGTCCAATTTTGATTATACGGTCTAGATCGCAGATAGCGTAATTGCATCCAACGTGTGGTTTCATAACAAAATCTCGATGTCAATCATAATAATTAATTCTATATTTTTCTTTTATTATATTCATTATAAATTTGGGTATGCTGATACAGCTGCATCCCAGGGTCATTTTGGTTGCTATGTTAAAGTAACCAAATATTAAACACACATAAAAGATTAGACTTTAAAGTAGACTGGTTAGCTAAATATTGATCTTCAATAGTTAATGGTTTCACTCTAAAATAATATGCTTGCCCTCCCTAGCTGTCCATCATCTTTATGTGTCGGGGATAGTTAAGAGTAAACTTTATTGGTGCGAAGTGTCCACCGGTTTTAGAATCTGAATGACAACCTTTAGTATAGTATCCACCTTCCAATCACAATTTTATTCATCCACAAGTCTCAAATCTGATACCTTGCTTAAAGAATTAGGCATTAGTTTGTTTCTTGGTTTTTTTTTATGTTGTAAGGTTAAAGTAAATAAGATGAATAGTTAAATTAACGGTAACTTCCATCTCGATTAATTTGGACATGTTAGGCTTTGAAATTTGTAACTGATTTAATCTCAATCATGTGTAAATTTAATCATCGACAACTTGCATGACTTAAACTTTTTAAATAATTGTTAAATATCTTAAAGATACAATGACGCACATATGGTTGGATGAAAACATTAGATCATGGTAAAATGTTATTAATCTTTCTTCATTTACTTTTATTTTTTATTTTATACAATGGTAAAATGTCATTACCATTATGTAAATTCAAACTACTACGTAACTTAAACCTAGTAGTTAGTATGTCTTTACTTTTATGTTTTGCTTTTGTAGTCTTTATCATTGTAACAAAAAGAAAAACTACTATGTAACTTTTTTATGGATTCTTATAATATTCTAAACATTCATGCAAAAATTCATTCAAATTCTTGATGATAGACACGAGTTGACTTAAAAGTTGTGATGTAAAACTTTTAAGGGACTAAAAGTGGAAGAAAAACTTTTTGATAAACAGGGTTCGAACCTCGACCCATGTATATCTCAATGTCCCTACAACTGATCTATGTTCACGAAGACCTCATTTAAACTATTTTAATTGCAATTTTATCTTTTGTATAATATTATTTAGGGTTAATAGTGTTTTACCCCTGCAGTATAGGTCATTTCCAATTTTACCCCCGGTAAAATATTTTTTTTGGATTTCGTCCTTGTAATTTGAAAAATTTTGGTTTTGGACCTTTATGAATTTTGACTGTACAAAACCGAAGATATGGCGGGGGTAAACCGAAAATTGCTCAAATTAACAAAGGGTAAACTGATATTTGCTCAAATTACAAGGGGGGTAAACCTAAATTTGCCTAAATTTTTTGGTTTTGGACCAAAAAATCTTCAAATTACAAGGATGAAATTCAAAAAAAATATTTTACAGGAGGGAAAACCGAAAATGACCTATATTACAGGCGGTAAAGCACTATTAACCCTATTATTTAAATCATTAACCTAAAAAATATTTTAAATTCAATTATAATAAGTACAATTCAACCACAGGAATAATATGAATCAAATTTTAATTTGAATGTGGTATAGTCCAAAAAAACAAGTTTCAGATTATAAAATCCTAAATACAATTGTAAAATTGGGCCTTGACATTCATTGTGGGCTTTAGAACCCGATCTGTGTTAGTGACCCACTTCCATTGTAATCTAATCTTTCTTTTTCTTCTCTGGAAAGTACAAAGTAGAGAAAAACAGAAGAACATAGGGAAGTGAAGAACAACGCTATGTTTTCTCCGTCTACACCATTTCCTTCTAGAATTCTTACTTCACCTTCAGGTACATACTTTAAATTTATATTCTTCTAATTCTGTTTTATTGATATAAGTTATTTTCCACTGAAATGTTTGTTATTAACCATTATCTGAACTTAATTAAACACTTGAAAGCCCAGGTTTATCACGTTTAATTTTGTTGTCTTGATGTTCAAATAACATTTATGTATTTTTTATTTGTATTAGTTGTTGAGAAGGTGTTATATTTTGTGTAGTTTTGATGCCTCATGACCAAGCTGCTCCTGCACTTTCTTCTTGGCCTACTAGTTTTTCTGCACAGTATTTTCCTACCTCAGTTCTTTTACAAGAGCATCGCGACGAGTATAGGCCGCTAACTCATACTTGTAAAGAAGACAAACCACCCCAGGTTCAGATTCTTTTGTTTGTTATACCAATTTCGTTGTAATGTTGAATGTTCTTTATCAATTTATCTACTATTTATTTTACTGAAGGCAACTTTAAACACAAGGGTAACAGATGTGACTTCAATTTATGACAAAATCAATACCGACGAGTTTGATGAGTCGGGGCATAATTGTATGCAGCATTTGCATCTTCGGTGTCATTTACAGAACTTGTAAGATAAATTGATTACCACTCATGCTAATTTGAATTTTTGCACAACCAAAGTTGTCTCTTTAATGGATTTTGTATACTGTCTACTTCAGATTGGCTTCTTCGCCGCAAGAGGATTTCTTTTCTTCTTCTTCTTCTTCAACTATGCTGCCTGTTGATGGTTTCCAAGGGGATGCACTTACTCTTGCTAAGCAAGCTCTATCAGCCTCAAAACAAGCCGCTGCAGTTGCTGAAGAGTTGAAATTGGTTAAAATTGACGATGATAATGATGATGATTCACTATCTCTTGGGTTAGTTCTAGCTTTGTGGTTAACTTTGGCATCCTTGATTTGGCTTTTTATCTGTTTATACGTTACTTTATTGAGAATAATGCCTAAAATTTGTGATTCAGACTGGCCAACTCTTTACTTGGAAAGAACAAAGTCGTGAGGTCAATACGGCTTAAAGAAAGGCGATCTAAACAGAGAAAAGTGTCTAACTCAAAAGTTCTTGATGACGAAATGTACCTTGCTAAAAAGTCCAATGTACAAAGAAGGTTACATTTAGAGAAAAAGTTGAAAGAAGGGCTTGACGGAAACGATGCCCTGCGCTTGTTCTTATGGACTCCTGCAACAAAGCAACTTTTGAGCGTTGAAGAAGAATCTCAATTGATTGCTCAAATACAGGTGTCACTCAGAATTCCATATTTCATTAAAATGTTTTGTAGGTTCAATTAAGGATCTTCTTTTGCCATAATGTGTTATATGCAACAGGATTTATTTAAATTGAAAGAAACAAAGATCAAACTTCAGTCTCATTTTGGAAGGGAACCTACTTTGGCTGAATGGGCAGATGGTGTGGGCCTTAGCTGTCGTGACCTTCAGAAACGACTTCAATGTGGTAACAAAAGCAAAGATAAACTGATTCATGCCAACTTACGCATGGTAGTTCACATTGCTAAAAATTACCTGGGGCGTGGTCTCTGCCTTCAGGACTTATTGCAGGTATCGTCACTACCAATGGCTGTTTGTATTTCCTTTCTGTTTCATATCTATAATTAATACTTAGTTTGTCATATACGTGTTTTAAATTATTTCTAGACAAAGAAAAACCTCAAGTTAAATGTTTGGCTAAAGTTGGAACTGAAGTTGTAGGAGAAAATCTTCTGTGAAATGATCTCTATTATTTATTTTTTTTAGAACTGTTGCAGTAATTATCTTAATAGTGTGATTAACAACTACATCTTTAACATTCATTTTCTGATGGCAATATCATAGGAGGGAAGTATGGGCCTTATGAGGAGTGTCGAAAAGTTCAAACCCAAAGCTGGTTGCCGGTTCAGTACTTACGCTTACTGGTGGATAAGGCAAACAATAAGGAGGGCCTTATTTCTGCATTCCAAAACAATTCGTCTGCCGGTAAAACCAATCAGTTCATTTCCTTAACTAGTTTGCTAAAAACTTGAGGCTTTGTTTACTTTCTAAAAGTGTTGTTAAGTTTTCATTTTTTAAAATTTGTGTTCGTTTTAAATTGCTAGGAAAGGGGGTAAAATTCTCATGTAATGAACAATTGTGATAGAGAAAAGATGGAAGGCAAGATAAGAATAATGTATTTTTAGAAACAACGAGTACACTGTTTTAAAAAATTGTAGAAGAAAATATTAAATCTATGTTTATTAGCTGAAAGGGAAATGAAAACAGGAAACATGAGAAGTAAATGGGTCCTAACCTTTTCTCATTTTGAAGTGTGGATTGTCGGTGGACATGAAATTGTTGTATATGGACATCTAATAAAATAACTACCATTGCATCAATTTCTTTTTAATATGTTATTTGTAAAGCAAACATCAATTCTATTTCTGTAACATGGTACCAGCATATTATTTTCAGGAGAATTTCTACACCCTTTTGGGCAAGATTGCGGAAGCAAAGAAATCGTACATTAAAGAAGGAAATCTTCGCCCCACCAAAGAAGAAATAGCAGAGCGAGTAGGAATTAAAGTAGATAGGTTGGAAGTGTTGCTACTTTCTACAAGAACTCCGCTTTCAATGGAGCGAGCTGTATGGGCAAACCAGGACACAACTTTCCAGGTAGGGCCTTTTAAGTAAATATCAATTTTTCCCTGCAACGATATCACTTACTAGATCTAAAAATTGAAAACAGTGAAAAGGAAACATCTGTATTGATATTGATTGTTTAGAGCAGCTGGATGTTGTTCAACTCCCCATTTTTTACTGGTGAGTGGCAAGTGTCTATACCGAGTTTTTTGCTTGTGCTGATAACTGTTTAAACATATTGGAGGATATCTAATTCCAAATAAAGTCAAAATGTAATTGACTACAAGAATCATCTCAAATTTGCACAAGTATTACATTCTGTTTGTGGGTGATGGAAAGCAACCATCAGCAGCAGCCAAAAGTTTCTTTTTTAATGGTGTGAGGGAGATGCTAGATCATATTCCAACAATTTTTATGAGATAAACCTGGGAAGCATAACATACTACCATAAACATAAGGGCATCAAGCAAACTGAGTAAACGAGTTAAACAAAACCAGGTGGTTTGGTTTTGATTTGGTTTTCATTCATCATTCTTTTGGTTTAGTATTTTGGGAGTAGCTGAACCAAATCATATATTTAAGTATGTTTCTCTCTTAACCATATATATACATTGTATAGGTATTAAGGCTTGTGAAATGTGATGTTGGTCTTGTTTAAGGTTGATCCCGAGGTTAAACTAGACTAAATCATCAACAAGACCTACTAAATATGCATGTGGCAGTGACTGGACTCAAGTTGTGCAACTCTATTTTGTTCCTTACAGAAGTTGGATCATTTAAGTATTGACCTGTTAATATGCACCTCTTTATGGTATGCCTGTTTTTGCAAGTGACGGAGTGTTGGGAGATAAAATGCCAGCACGAAAGTAAACTCAATGTAACAGATGAGAATATTGCATTGTATGTGTTGAAATACTGAAAAGAGATAGGATTACGAATGACAACATTAGAGAGAGTCGGGTTCGCACTTATTGTAGAAAAGATGCTTGAATCTCGACTTTGGTGGCTTGGGCTATGTGAACTAGACCTGTAAATTATGTGATAGAGAGAGTAGATCAAATATAGGGTAACCCATTCGTTAGACATAGCAAGACCAAGAAAAACTAACTGTTGGAGAAACTATCTAAGAAAGTGATAGATCTTTGATAGATGAATATGAATAGGTAGAATAATGGAGATGGTACTAGAATTATTATTGAACTTCTCTGTGGATAACTGTCCAACAGAGTGATCACACAACAGGAGAATTGCAACATGATGTAAACATAATAAATTAACTGCTGCAATTTTACAATTCCTCTAGAAATTAGAGAGCCTAGTCTCTCCCAAGGTAATCCAACATAAACAACCGAATCGTAGTAAACTAGTGTGAGACCCGTGTCGATGCCACGGGCTCAAAAACAATTGTAGTGATCGTCGATTAATCAAGCAACTAAACAACAAACATGAATATTAATCAAAATTGTACACAATAAAGTAAAACAACCGAATCGTAGTAAATGTTCATCCTTATTCTATTTAATACATGTAAGTAAACTATATTTGGCCTTGTTTACTGAGCCTGCTAACAGAAAGACTTAGAGGTCAATGGTTTGGCTAGACATATGATTCATGGTAGAGCAAGTGTATGATAAGTCTATGACACAGTTTGATCTCTGTAACCGACCTCATACGGGCATAAATTAATGCTTGCTTGTTGTTATTGCTTAGATACTACTAACAGGCTAAGATTCTTTTGTATTATGAATGTTCCAAATTGACCAAAATCTTATTATAATTGCAGGAGATTACTGCAGACTCTGCAATTGAGATCCCAAATGTATGTGTTGCAAAACAACTAATGAGGAGCCACGTATGCAATCTCCTAGGTATTTTGAATCCAAAAGAAAGGAAGGTAATCAGGCTAAGATTTGGTATTGAAGATGGCTATGAGAAATCTTTGTCAGAAATTGGCAAGGTGTTGGGTGTGTGTAAGGAGAGGGTCAGACAATTGGAGAGCCAAGGGTTGAACAAGCTTAAGCAGTGCCTTGTTAGTCAACAACTTGATGCATATGTAGACTTAATTGTATAGTTGATTAATAGCATACTGCATACACAAGGTTGTGCAATTATATTGATTATCGTATATATCATATTTTAGATTATGAATATGTGATCATAATTATATTGATCATCGTATATACCATATTTTAGATTATGAATATGTGATAATAATTTTGATAATAATTTTAAAATTCAGTTTCTGTCTATATGCTTCCTGTCATTGTAAAAATGTATAAGATGTTACATTAAAAAGATAAAGCCTCATGAAATAAGAAAATATTCATAGAATCTTAAAAAAGACAAGTGACGAAAAATACTCAATTACTTTTCTTTAACATATTACTTTCTGCAATATCAATTTCAATATTCAAATAAATAAATAAAAAGATTAAAACCAAAATTTTGAAAAAAGACAAAGTATAACAAAAACTACGTACTCCATCAAATTAAGCAAGAATTACTTTTTTGAATGTATTGAAATAGATCAAATTGAAAACGTGAAGTGGTTTTCATAAAACAAGTTAAAGCCTCACTTTCTATTCTATAAAATGAAAATTTGAAAATTCAAATAAATAAGAAAAAATAAAAAACAAGAAATCTGGAAATTAGACAAGTGACAAAAAATACACAAGAAATTCAGCAATTATAACTTCGTTGAAAGTATTCAAATTCAGCAAGACATTGAAAAGTTGACAACTTTATAAAGAGTGAAGAGGTTTTGAATCATAAGAAAGAAGAAAACGTTGAAAAGTTGAGAATCTTAGAATGATAAAGAAAGAAATATACATACATTGAAATTTTTATTGTGAATTTTCCAAACAACTTATTGGAATAGTAGTATTACTGGGAAATCATAAAGGGTGGGAGGACTGAGAAGGTGTTTTGGAGAGTACCAATCACGATCAAGATTCCACATTTTGGAGAATTATTATTATTATTGCAAGAAGAAGAATTTGTGAAATAAAGAAAGAAAGAGAGTAATGGAAGAAGAATGATTGAATGGGTTTGAGAACGTTGTTTGGTTTGTTTACCCGCCAACTACTTACATATAACTGAAAGTGGCAACGGTTTGTGTTTTGAAATAAGCTGGTTTGTCTTAAAATAAGCTATTTTGTATAAGTTGTTTTTTTAAAAAAAAGATTGTAATAAGCTCTTTTGCATAAAATAAGCTGTTTTTTAAAAAGAGAAAGTAATAAGTTGTTTTGCATAAATTAAGTTGTTTTGAATAAGCTGTTTTTAAAAAAAAAAGATCGTAATAAGTTATTTTGAAGAAATAAGCTATTCAACTTTTAATTTTTTAATTGTTTTTTTATTTTTATTTTTTATTTTTGTTAATAAAAGTGATTTTGTTTATTGAATAAAAAATGATACATTGGATCTTCAAAATAAGATGGATGGATTGGATCAATCCATACTTTTTAATGGATGGATTGAATCCAATCCATTAAAAATAAATTGTTTGACGGATGGATCAAATGTATTTTATAATTGATGGACCGAATGAATATGGATTTCATGGATTCAATTGTCACCCTACGCGTTTAATAAAGCTATTTATACAAGCATGGCTTAAGTCTATATAAGGTAATCAAATGACGTATACACAACCAGGAAAATACGAATTGTATCTTCTTAATACTTAATTTGACAAAAGGTACACATGTGAGTAGAACCTAAAATGACATAATGATGTCAAAAGAAAGGTGCAAGTGGTTTGCAAATATCATTGTTTTGTTTATTCTCTTGTATCTTTAACCATAAAATTGACAACCGTTAAAATGATCATGACCGTACAATTTTAATCGGACAGTTCAGATGCTTTACAGCACCATGCTTTTACAGTAGGAAATCTGCTTCCCTAACCTTATCATTCTTGAAGAGGAAATTTATACATCTTTTCAAACCAAGGCACTAAGCTCATAGTGTTAATTGGATTATTCTAGATGTAGGGCCCTCGTAAAAGTGGTATTTTCAAACCTAAAAAAGGCTATTCAACTTCAAGACAGGCTTCTTGTCAATAAAAAAAACATCAAGAGAGGCTAAGCACTAAACACACATGATAGGTCCTATGAAGAAGACATCTAACTAATCAAGTAATTATCATCACCAATCAAAAATAAAACCTCAACTTTTGCATGTGACTTTCTTGCAAGTCCACCTTCCTATTATCTTTAGCAAAAACATTATGGTTCATGTCAAAGTTAATGTCATTTATTAAGGATTCAAAACTAGAAATGATTGATGATTTTTATGTTGAAAATGTTACTTTTTATTGTTTCAATGTGTTGAATGCATAATTTTTAAAGTAAAGTTTCCATTTTAAACTTCTTAACAAGTGTCATTGTTAGCATTTCCCAAACATTATTAGATTCCATAATTGGGATATGGCTATCAACTTGTGTTCACATCACCAAGCTCTTCAAATTTTGCTTTATTATCATCACACTGACCCCAAATGAACCTATAATTGAGTTCATCAAACATAAAGTTTCTCTATATTTTAATTCATGTTCTCAAATAAGTAGAAGAGGAATCTTAAAATGCCAAAAGATGAAACAGTTGAGCACGCGGGAGACATTATGTGACTAATGACCCGGACATTACATATGTATCCTAATTCATCAAGGAAATTTCATGTCATTGTTTCCACACAAACAATAATGCAACTACCTAGAAGAAAAAGTTAAACCCCATTATGCTTATATCTACTAGATTTTAACAACAAAAAACAATTCTTAAGGGGTCAAGTAGGCACCATAAATATGCAGTTTCCACCAGCCTTGTCCATCTTATTGCACATATGAGGCATTAACATTTGATGGGCCAGTATTTGTATCCTTCTAAGTAGGCAAATGGGTTAGTACTCAATGAAACATTAGCTTTTAATCCCAAAATTCTTTCTCACTCTTAAAATAAGAGATATGTTATTGTCCAATTTTTTTAATCATAATTTCCTTGTCTTTTTTTCTATGGAAATTATTATATCCTTATCTTGTGCATCTAATATTTAGAAGAATTGATTTTTTAGTGCAAAATTCTCATGCAAAGACATCACTACGATAACTAACACATCAATCAACTATGCTGGTACCCTGCCTACCATCTATCATCAACAACACACTAATAATATATTATAGATAAAGAAAAAATAAAGAACAAAAAGGTGAGGGGGAGACGAAACCAAAACTCAAGCCTTTGAAACCAAAACTTTGGAAGAATTAACCCGTTCCTATAAAAGTCATCCTAATAACAAATGGACCAATGTCCCACCAATGAAAGTCTAGAAAAGAAAATTCATAAGAAACGATCTTATTGACACCGTCAACCTAAAGAATTTTAAATTCACAAATGTGATATGTTGTTATTTTTTTACGGTGTACAACTTTTTTACACTCTATCAATATTAAATTCCATTTAGAAAGAAGATTTTCAACACAAATTGAATAGTACAGTGATAATTTCTCTTTTTAACTTCCACCAAAAAAAATATACCTTAGCAATTGGAAGAAATTGGATTAGTACTACCTAGGAGTGGTAAAATTTAATATATGGCAAACCTAGGCCCATTCTATTTTCATACGTTTCTGACAACTGGTGATTTTTCAATAGTAACAGTCCATACTTGATCTAGAAGTGTACTGCCATAGATAAAATTTTCTTCTTTGCTTCTATATATATAAATACCTATAGTGGAACCTGAAGCTACCATGCTTCTTCCACTTTCTACCACTAGATTCACTGCTATATGCCAGAAGAAAATCATTCATGGCAGTAAAGGAAATTAGCAGCACAAGGAACCAAAATAGTACTCATCAGCATCAAGAACAAGAAGGGTGTGATCCGTGCAAGTCTTTTGGCCAAAAGTGTAGTCACTTGGTCAAGAAACAGCGTGCAAAATTCTACATTCTTCGCCGTTGCATCGCCATGCTTTTGTGTCATCATGAGCGTTCTGAGCATTGAGAAGCAAACCAAGGTAGCTGCAAGAAGTTAAGATTAAGACTAATTAATTTAAGAAGAGCTAGGAGATTAATGTTGCATTATTATCTTTTTATTTATTTTCTATCATTATTATAAGGTTGTAACATAATGAAGGTATTATGTCATACTGGAAATTGTTGGTTTATAATATTTGTTATAGGATTTGCATTTGTGTGTAAATTACATGCAGCTGCTAACATGTGAAAGAGATTAGATCTGTTTCAATTTTCACAACTATTGAGTAGATCTTCTTTTTCAGATGCTATAAGTATGTCTTTGAAATTAAACTCATACTAATCTCATTTTCTTTTACTATCTTATGCTTATTTTTTCTTTCAGTTCATGACATGGTAAGTTGAAATTATCCATGATATTCATACTCCATTCTCAGATTTATATGCATAAATTAATTAGTTTTATTTTATTTTTATACATAATTACTGTTTCTTTTTATTCCCACAAAGACCTCTTCATCTGAAGAGGTTTTGCAATTAATTTGTGTTCTATTTTATTTCCTGCTTCTCGGTTATTCCGATTTGGTTTTTTCTTAGACATAGTTCTCATGGGAAAATAAATATGTAATTTATTATTCTAAGTTAATAATTTTAATAATGTTAATATTTCTCAACTCTATTTTATTGGTTGCAAGTATATGCATAAATACTAACTAATTTAACACCCAAAGAAGGATGAAACCATGTGGCTACTGAAATTTTCATTCAACTGACAAGCTTTTGAACAATGTGAAAAATTAATTAAAACTAACTTTTTAAATAAATAAATAAATAAATAAATAGTTTCTACTTGCTGATACAGGGTGAGCAGGAGGCAGTATATAAAAAAACTATACACAACTAGGCATAAGATAACACTTGGTATTTATTGATAAACAATCAAACATCTCACACACCTTCATTTTTCATAACAATGGTCCTCGTGCTAAGGAAACATGAGACAAGATAAAGCCTCATTTTAAATTTATTTTTTTGGGTCCATAGTCATATATATCCCATTATATATCTCTAAAAAAATATTATAATATTTTGTGTCTTCAAATTCCAGACTCTTTGTTAAATGTTTCGATCCAACCAACAAACAAAATTCAACATCATATCAAGCTCAGATTAATAAAATAATTTGTTGTGTAGTAATAATGTACTACTACATCACACACTCCCTAGTCCCCACCTATTAACAAAATTTTAATTATTTTATCAACAAAAAACACTAGACATTAATTGGTGAGCAAATAAAGACAAGCTTATGTAGTAACGGAAATATTAAATATATAGGTGTATTGGTTTTATTCGATTTTACGTGAGTGAAATTATGTTAATTAATCCAAATCATATGGTTGGTCAAATATGGGGAGAGATAGGAAAGAATGAGTCAGCATGAAAAATGAAAACTTTTATGTGTGGTTGCTTTCTCAAATCATTAGCTTTTTTTTTATTGTATTGTACTAGAGAACTTCTGTTCATCTTCACGTCTTGAAAGCGATGCTGTTTCTTCATCCACCGTTTAACTTCCAAGAAATTTACTAATTAACCTTAATCAATAGATAATGGAACATTTGTTGTGTACGTAGTAATTCTCAGTTAAAAATCTAATCTAACATATATAGTTCCGAAAAATGATAGTCCAAAGTGATAATCTCTTGGATTCCTCTCATGCATGACCCAACAAAATTAACATTTTTACAAGAGAGTGGATTTTAGGATATTGGCTAGGACTGAATATGGGAGATATATGGTTTGCCTTATATTATGCACTTATAACAACTCCAACATGAGGTGCTCAATGATTTGATGAAATTTAAAATATTCTCAACTCCGGTTAAACTTCTGGCTCTTCTAGAAATTATCTTCATTGTTTAACATAGGAGTTCTTAGGAGTAGGATTTTGTTGTTACAGCAGGGGTGTTGTAATCAATTACAGCTGGTTGATCACAATTGAAAGGTCATGATTATTTTAACTAAAAACATAATTTTCAATCTCAACCATTTGATTTGAGATGAGCAGCTGAGATTGAAACTGCGTGAAACTACGTTCTAATTTTACAACACCAAAACCTGGTCCGAGTTCTTAAGGGTTTAAGCTAATGTACGCTAAGAAAGAATTAATTATTTTCTCTATATATGTGAATAGAATAAAACTAGAAAGTTACATTTTTCATGGGAGAAATTTCTAAAAAAAATGGGTCAAACTCTAGTTAATAGTTCGGCTTTTTCAGTTGAAGTTAACTACCGTCGCTGTTGGACATTTTTTAAAGTGGTCTAATCATTTTTTTAAGTCGGTTTTAACCGACTTAAAGAGTGATTGAGCCACCGAACTGGAGTTGGACCCATTTTTTAGCGATTTCTCTGGTGAGAAAAGTAACATTCATAAAACTATGAGGTAACCATGTGTACTCACGTGTTGATAAGTGGAAGTACTTAGATTGGCATCAAGGTGATGATAGTGGTTGACGTGCACGAATGATTAACGATGATTTTGTTACTATAATAAGTAAAATCCAATGGTAAAAACAAAGAAACCCATCACATGTGAAGATGCTCTTAGTATACATAGCTAGAGACTATAGTAAGGTACGGAATAGAGGAGAAGAGGAGAAGAGGAGGGGTGTGTAGTAGTAATACTGTGGTGGTGGGTCTAAGAAGAGGAGACAGCAGGAATCGTAATGAGAAGAAGGGGTGAGTTGTGGGTCATATGGACAGCCTTCTGTTCTACTGACCTGACCCTCGTGCGGCCCTCTCTTTCACTTCGTGGTCTCAAACTCTCCTTAATGAAGATTGTTTTTTGTCTTAGTAACATAAGTAAATGACTAAAAAACTCAGGGGCAGTTAACTGCCGACGTGTTTTTTAGTTATAAGCTAGCGGAAGTTAACTACCGCTAAGGTATTTTAGTCTTTTACTTGTGTTTTTAGGAAGTATTGAAAATCATAGAAGCAATTGTCCTCCTTAATTACTCCTTTCTTAACCTTTTTGTCTCACTCACCCCTCTTCAACACTACAAAATATACGGGATTAAATTGGATGATATTGTGTCTCTACTATATTTTATTTTTTTTAAAAGACCGAGAAAAAGATATATTAAAACAACATAACAAATGCTAGGATGAAAAGATACAATAGTCAAAGATGACAAAAAAGATATCAATGCAACAAGAGTAGTGATATATGAGCAACCATTTCAGACAAATTCTTTCAAAAAAAATTGAGACAAATTCACTAATAACTTTTTTTTTTTCTTTTTATTGGTCAAAAACAATAGAGAGAAAAAAAAAAGAAAAT
>Ga0228710_1006985_pt1 | contig 16869 bp, 12 predicted proteins | sample MedpolnodulmetaG_FD_177995 | JGI IMG/M metagenome (GOLD analysis project Ga0228710, IMG submission 177995) | Root nodule microbial communities from Medicago polymorpha collected in Santa Monica, California, United States - pink nodules | ecosystem: Host-associated > Plants > Roots > Nodule... | reverse complement strand
AATCACTCCCTAAAAAAAAAAAAAAATCAAAGCATATATAATAATATATTAATTTGATATATTATTACTACTTTTTTTCAACAGAATGATTTTTTTTTTTTCAAAAATAAACGATATTCATTCATTCAAATTGATAGAGTACATCGATACAATACAAATCTAAATTCACTAAAAACAAAACGGATGAATCTGTGAACAAACTCACAACATCTATGTTAAAAACATAAAACGGCAAAGTACCTATGCCTACAAATATGACTAATATGACTATATTTATGTCTCCGGAATACTCATGTCTCCGGGTCTGCAAGACGATGCCAAAGTCATTGTCATTGATCGAGTCTGCACTTGCTCAAAGTTAATCTTTCAACCTGAATCAAATAAACACCGCACTAAGACGGGAAATCAAAAACACACTGCACAAAGACGGGAAATCAAAACAGAGTCGTTCAGAGACGACGAAATCACAAAAAACAAACGAAAGAAAACAGAAAATATGTGAAATCACTTATTCAATTAGGATAGAAGGAAAAACAATTCGGATGGGTGATTTTTGGGTCAAAATTGACCCTAAATCATCCCTCTGAAAAGAAAAAGAAGAAAGGGATGACGGTTAGGGTTTGAGAAGGAGAGAAGAGAGAGGTCTCCCAAGAATTTTATTTGACAAAAATGTTGACTTTTCGACAGAATGATAGAAACTAAACAAAATTGAATATCCTTAAGAAAATAAATTGAATAGAAATTAAAATATGTGTGTGTCTAATATTAATCTCTAAGAAAAGGACCTAAAAGTAAACCTTTAGCATTTTAATAAAAAATAAATTTTATTATAATAAAATGTTGAGAACAAAAATATTATTTTACTACTAGATTGGATTTGGAATTGAAAAATCAACGAGATATTTTATTTGATCTGAACTGTCACAAAAGTACAACTAAACAAATCAAGTAATATTTTTTATTTTATTTTTACAGTTTTTACTTTATTTTTATCGATTTGTAGTTTTAATTTGAATTGATTTGAATTTCAAGACCGATCATTAGTGCCTCATCCATAAAAACAAATAAAATATTACTATTTTTTTTGTGGTAACCTTTTGATTTCTGGAAAATTAGCCTTAGTAATCTAGAGTTTGGGCAGAAAGTGAGTAAAAGTCAATGATTATTTCACCTAAAAATCAGATTCTCTTAAACAATTCGACATTTGGTGAAGTTTATTAATCACTTGAGTTCAGTTGCTATGTTTTTTCTTTCCATTTTTGGTTACAACAAAATACTAGAAATTATTACTTTTACTTGAATATTCAAGCAACCATGGAAAAAGCCAATCACAAAGTCGAGACTGAGAGTGAGAATATAACATGCATGACGTGGGACTTAAGAGATGCATCGAAGAGAAGCACAAGGTAATTATGAAGTAAGAGACGAGTGTAATGTTTCGTGCATATGATGCGGTAAATGTGTCGTGTCATATAGCATTGCTCTTTTGTATCCATCAATATCAATTTTAGCAGAAAAAAATAATCATGGTCTCTTTTTGTATCCATCAATATCAATTTTAGCAGAAAAAAAATCATGGTAATCGGTTGTTTGAATGGTTATTTATGAAATAGTTTATTTTTGCTATTTTAATCGATTCACTTTATTTAGAATCCTCGTATTATTTGTTTCTTCATTCTCTTCAACTTTTTTTTTCTTGTTTATTTTTTCCTTCCTTTCTTATAACTAGTATAATACCTGTGCTAAGCACGGGGAATTAAAGTGTAATTAAAGTATAATAATTTTTTTTTTTTTTTGCTAAGTAAGGAGTAAGGACAGACATCAACAGGAAACACCGACATCCCGATCAGGTTGGCACCCTGGGAAACCTCCATCCTATGCCGCCAAACTCTAAAAATTATTAAAAAAAGGAAAAATATATACAAGAAGATGGTGGACTAGGCCAAAACCCTCAGAAGAAAAATAAACAGAAAACAAATAAAGCAGAAACAGACTACAGCAAACTAACGAAACCTGTAGTCAGGAAAACCAACTTTGTCACGTGAGAAATCCAAATGCAACTCCTTCGGAAGCGTAACTAACCAAACTGAACCTTGAACGGAATAACCCAAATTCACTAAGCTATCAGCACTATGCCCTCTCAAACATTCCAATAAAGCAAATTCATTGGGCAGATGGTGAAGTGCCACCCCTTTGTACCGGTGTTATACGACGATATTCCCAACACTTTTTTTTCTTTGCTTGTTGCTGCTTCTTAGAAAGAACTTGAGTGAATCCTTTCTCCGCGGTCCGTTGGTCATATTCACGAATTCTAGCCCATAAATCCAAGTCGCTCTGGACATTTGTGGATATCTGAACCTCACAGTACTGAGCAGGGGTAACCCGAACTGGCTGTATAGTGGTATCATTCATAATCTCAACATTTGGCTGTTTCCCATCAAGGAATTGTGTCTTAAGATTTTGCTTCTGCTTTCTCGTCAGAACGGGAGTAACAGATGCTTCTTCTGCTGCATTTCTATCATACTCTTTTATGCGTTCCCAAAGTTCCATATCATGCGTTACTATGTTTCTCCGGAGAAGTAATAGCAATAGCGTGACCTGATGTAGTGATGTCTTTAGATTCCTCCGTCGAAGCAAAAGATTTGGGAGGGGCAGTGATTAATTATTCGGCTGTGACAGATGTTGAAGCATGTGAATTCCATGCTGGAATTAACGGTAAAGTTGCTTTTAATTTTTTAATTAAATGAATTTCTTCAAAACAAAATTAAATCACTCCCTCAAAAAAAATAATCAAAGCATATAAGATTGCACAAACCAGAGGTAGGTAATCTATCTATAGAACTCACATTAACATGTTTCTTGTAATTCCTTCAAGCTTTAAGCTTCCCAAAGACCAAACCCTAGCTTGCAAGACCCTTAGCTCAAGAATCCAAGCTTTCAAAAAACCCTTCTAGGTTCCTTCTTATGCAATCTTCTTGATCAATCCAACTCCAATCTTTGATCATCCATGAATGTTGCATTCAAAGAGAATTGATGATGAATGATGGGGTTTGGGGCGACATCTTAGAGAGGGAAAGGAGGAGACTTTTAGTATTTGAGGTTTAGAGAGAGGAAATAACATGAAAAATGGATACTTTGGGACCCAACACCTTTATATACCCCTTGTGTGAAAATACCGAAATGCCCTTCATCTTAATCGTTTTTCTCCGACACTGATAATTCAACCCGTGTTTAACTGACATCACATAATAAACATTCTCCGTCGTATTTGCTTTCCATGAATATTTGTCCTCTAACACGTTTGACTGGTAATATTCCAATAATCATCGAGTGGGATATTCCACTCTACCCCCCTTAAAAGAAAATTCGTCCTCGAAATTTAGAGATTCCTCAATAATTGCGGCGACTAATGCTTGGCATTCCCGATCTTAGTCCGCTGGCGTCGGATTACACATGTCCAAAAGAGTTCGAAGTAAACTTCTCTCACCAAGAATAAGTAATACCTTCTGACTTAATCCACATACAATCGAATATAATTCTCTTATTCTTGAAATCCTCTTCGAAATTTTGAATTATCCTGGAACATCGCGATTGAAACTTACTTTTGCTGCGTGTTGGACTAGCTACCTTGGATCCGTAGTTTATCGGCTTAGCAGTAACCATTCATACAAGTAACTTATCATTAACTGGAACACTCAGGATTTGACTTTCTACTTGGGTTCTACCGGAATCCAAGTTTGCTCTGCAGTGCTCGATTGTGTCTGAGGTATCTTTTATCCATAAGCATACTCAATACATCTATGCAATAACCATGTACTTCTAACTGATAGTTTGCTAAATCGATACCCCCGGTGTACGAATAGATTCACACAACTTGAACACAATTCCTTAACAATGACTAGGATCTCTGAGATTCCCATTTTATGTGTACCTTACAAGGTCACATGATTTTTCTTACCGAACCTTGAGGCATCTGTCTCTTGACTGTATCGTTTATCTGACGATTCTACGAATCTCTTATCTCTTCTCAGAGTCTTAGGAAATCTTCCAACCTCGTTTCATACTTCATGTAACTGAATTCATAGGTAGTTCATATAACTCGACATGAAGAAGCGAAATCAAACCGCCAGGGCACCTGACAATCATTAACCAGTCCTTTAATTCACACACCCTTGAAACTTCGGACTTAGCCCACTTGCACTTGAATACTCTTAGCAGAAACTCGTGCATCCCGTACAATCTTTAGACAAACATTGTTGTTCACCTTATCAAACCTTAGTTTCCTTCAATGAATTTCAATCCTTAGGTGATTCACCTTACGAGGGGTAACTCCCAATAGTCTTCCCACAGGATTTCACACACTCCTCGAGTGCCATGTCTTGTTAGATAATAATGATACTTGTTCTAACATTTTGCTTCAAGAAATTTTAAACATTGGTATACGGGTCCTTGGAACGAATAGGTGCATAATCTTTTAAAAGAATATCGTGAAACTGAATCCACAACGGCATTGTGGAACCACATGAAGAGTTACTATATTTTGAAAAAGTTGTACCACTCGTCCTAAGCTCGCCAACGGCGAGTTGGTTCTGAAATTTGCACGTCTTAAGTGAGCTTACTCGCTTACGACGTGTATCATTAGTTTCAAAAATGTAAAACATCATGTCTTAAAATAAACTTCGTTTCCATGTCCCTTAATACATATTTTAGCTCTAGGAGTTTATAAAATTCATGGTTTAACATAATTACAGCAAGTATCGTTATTATTTATCAAGCATGGCATAAGGTGTATGAATCACATCATGTAAAACTTGATATTTGCGTCTTCCTTCATAGCAACACTCTTAACTTCAAAGATGGATTCTCTCAGTTTCCTCTTTATTCGAAATCGGTTATCATACTTGATGACTTGATCATTAATCTGAGTCGTAAAGAAGAATTCTCCGCATCTTATGTGTATCCCCCTTGTCTTAATACATAACTTTTTGTTAACCGACTGACAATTCTTGTGCGTGCTTGACTTCACCAACTACGCAACCCGGTTACCATATCGAAGATGACCCTAATCTATCTTAACTTACTCAAGGGAGGGCACATTCATCATATTTTTACCACGCCTTTCATCGACCATCCGAGTTTTTCTACCTCGAATTTGATGCTTCAAACTACTTACTCTTCTCGTAGTGATTCTTAGCCTAACGTCCAAAACTTTGTGGGCTTCCTTAAAAAAACAACATTGCCTTTCTTATTCTCGCGTGCTATGCCTTGCTTAATCATACTAATACTTGCTCGTCGATTTTTCCCTTAAGGAAAACTTCACAATATTAGCACACGGGTCATTGGTGTTGATGATTCCTCATCATATAGTGAATCTGGGCCCCAGCCGTTATCATAGAATCACGGAACGAGTTGACAACACCACTGTGCCATTAAATGTCGCTCCAAGTGAGTTCAGCCCGCTTTATGCGAGTTGTGACGGACCAGGACCTGCAGAATCTTTATTTAGTTCAAGAATGCCAACTCCAATCACCCACATGCAAGTATCCATTTTCAAACTTTGTAAACATTAAAATCCATCATTACGACGAGCCTTAGAAAGTTAATCAAGCAAAACATAGATTCGAGGAATAATAATAACTTCACCAAATTCGGAAATCATGTGGCCTCACATAACTCTTCACCACTTAACTTATGTCGCATGTCTTCATCTCCGTGACGTTCGCCCGCACACTAGAATCTCAATGCTCTTGGTTCAACTTCTACTTAACTCTTGACACATTAGTTCCCAATGTCACCTTGAACTAGATTAATCTTATCAATGTTTGCCAATGCCTTTTTCTTTGAAAACTTTAAGATGTGATGCACAATAGATACTTGAAATTTGAGGGGTTTTATTGTTAGAAAAGGATGTAAATAGATGTCTCGAAAGACACCATAAGACCTCAGAAACAAGTCAAAAACTTCCAAGAGGTTGTGGATTTCGCCACAAACTCGCCTATGGCGAGTTGCCTCTGAAGGTTTTTGGCCAGTAGCGAAATACTTCGCCATTAGCGAGTTTCTTCAGATCCTACATTTCAAAGTTCATATCTTTAACTTCAAATCCTCAAAGTCAAGTTTTGTTAACTACCATGCATCTAAAACATATGAGAACGGTATAGGTTCATTGCAGGGCAAGCATTAACAATAATTCAGTACGATTCACGGTGCAAGGGAAACTAACCTCATACTGATAACACTATCCCTGAGAGCTTACTGACTCCGTCAACGTATGCTGACTTCTCCATTCCGAAACTTTCTCTATCCTGTAACTCTGAACTTACGTTCCGGAATATAGTTACACTCTATGCCATGATCTTGTTTCAGCTACGACTCTTACAAAGATTTCCAACCAAACTTATACATTTTCAAATCCTTCACCTTTCACCTTCTTGTGACTTAGCAAAACGAGTTTTTACTGAAAAATCATGAATTTCACCCCACTGGTGCTGCTGCACCATTCTCAAAAGTGAATGCATCACAACAAAATCATTTTTGTAATGTCCACACTAAACGTATCTAGAAAGTTTAGCATGTGCATTATCTTTAGTACTGGATACATTAAAATTTACAACATAAAGACTTCGAATGAATATTTTATACATCAATACGCATTCGCACAATCAACAATATAATACTACTCGTCCAAAACATAGAAAATACATCGTTAAAGTCCATAACGTCCTACAACGGGTACGAACGAGCACTTGTTGATTATCCATCTGGCTACACTCTTGCTAGCTCCTACTAAGTTAACCTTCTGATCTGAAACAAAAGGATTGGGATGAGACATAATGTCTCAGTGAGTTCTACCTAATCCTAGGCTATAGGTAACCTCGGGGAAAACCTATGGTCACCACGTGCCTACAATACAACATGCCGGTTGATTATACGTGTGTGGATCATGCTTACCTAGACGGTAGTGCATACTAGATCCATCATAGGTTCTTCGTATCCTAGCTCATAGGTCTTGTCTTGCTCTACATGTCATGGCGGTCAAGGGAACCTAGAATCGCTATGTCAAGATATGGTGAACGCATCAAGACCTAAATATAAGTCATTTATGACATGATCCTAAACCGAATGATCGGGGAAAAATCCTAAGATCGTCTTCGGTATACTTCATAGTCTTATCTTGATTCATAAGCTTGTACATATCTTGTATCATATCATAAACGTAAGCATATCACATCATATTCATTCATTAAGTTAGAAGTTAGCATTGAACAAACAATATTATCTGAGTTCATTTTATGGAGTGTATCGGGTGGAATAACCTCGAGTACAATCCCATACATGACCGATGAAAACCTAGCAAGGGTACATCAGACTCCCTCAATGTCGTGTGGGCCCCCTTGTGGAGCTTATCCCGTTCCCCTGGCGTGAACCTCTTGAGATCCTCACCTTGCGTGGATCGTAAGAGACATGACACCTACATCTTACTTAAAGTCTTGTACGTGCGTAGATGTCTTATACTTATACTTGCTTACATAGTCATGTTCGTAATCGTGTACATATCTTATATGCGTTACACCAGAATCGTATCATCTTACATGAATGATCACCACGAGTCCGTGTCCTACTCGTTTGGCGGTGAGTCATTGCTTGCTTGCATAGTCATTCTTGTTCATAGTAAAGAGTTTATACTCATTAATTCATGTCTTGACATACTTAGGGACTCATGTCAACATTCTAGTTCTCGACGGACTACGTCGAGGCTCTATAGTTTTCCCATTCTTAGATTCATCGCTACCCGATAATGTTCATATGTAAACTCTCATAAGCCATCCTCATTGCGCATGTTAAGATTAGCCATGATTTTCATATTCAAGAATCGTTTGATGTTATGTTCATTACTTAGATGTTGTTTAGGAGTTATAGAGTTGGAAATCATCGTAAGAAATGCTTCGGATTGCACTACGGCCCCATAACAAGCCAACAAACCAATGAGAAGTTGGCAAGGGCAGAGCCAACTCGCTATAAGCTATCTTTTGGTGAGTTTCATTTGGGGAAACTCGCGATAAGCCAAATATTTCGCTTATGGCGAGTTTCTTCAGGTCAGTAGTGCAGATTTTGCATTTTTTGACCTGAACCACATCCAATTCAATCCTGCAATTCATCATACACATCCAACAACTTATATAAACATCATAAAACATCTTGCATGGCAATTTTAACAATTAAACAACAAGATTGGCATTTTGGTACTAAATGTCATTCTACACTAATCTAGCATTTCATGATTTCTTACATAAGATTGCACAAACCAGAGGTAGGTAATCTATCTATAGAACTCACACTAACATGTTTCTTGTAATTCCTTCAAGCTTCAAGCTTCCCAAAGACCAAACCCTAGCTTGCAAGACCCCTAGCTCAAGAATCCTAGCTCAAGAATCCGAGCTTTCAAAGAACCCTTCTAGGTTCCTTCTTATGCAATCTTCTTGATCAATCCAACTCCAATCTTTGATCATCCATGAATGTTGCATTCAAAGAGAATTGATGATGAATGATGGGGTTTGGGGCGACATCTTAGAGAGGGAAAGGAGGAGACTTTTAGTATTTGAGGTTTAGAGAGAGGAAATAACATGAAAAATGAATACTTTGGGACCCAACACCTTTATATATCCCTTGTGTGAAAATACTGAAATGCCCTTCATCTTAATCGTTCTTTCTCCGACACTGATAATTCAACCCGTGTTTAACTGACATCACATAATAAACATTCTCCATCGTATTTTCCATGAATATTTGTCCTCTGACACGTTTGATTGGTAATATTCCAATAATCGTCAAGTGGGATATTATAGTTTTGAACAAGTTTATGACCGGGGTGCAAGCTTGATGATTTTTCATTAAAAGCTCATTGTTTTGCTTAGCCACAAGAAGACAAGAAATGATCAATTTAAAATATTTTTTAAACTCATTTTCTCGATATTGCTGCTGCAGTAGCCATTAGATGCATGAAAAGTTGAGATTTTTTTTTATTTTTTTATGGATCTTCATATGTTACCTTTTCTCCATAGAACTCCAATTGAGAAGTGATTTTATATACCACGGAATTATAAGCGCTTATTGAATTAAAATCATACAAACGCAAGTGCATTCCGATCATGACAAGTTTTTGGAAGAATAATGGCTTTTATGTGCTCATATTTTTCTTTTAATTTATTCCAGAGCACAAGTAAATATTTCACAATAAGATATTTATTCTTGCGATCTTCATTAATATGATGACGAAAGAATATCAATATTTTTTCCTTTATTTGATCAATCGCCTTATTTCCTTATTTGAATGGCTTCTCCATTTCCTTCTGGAGCTAAATACATTTCACCTTCCACGAGCCAAGTCATATAATTCTTTCCATAAATATTAAAAACTTCACTCAAAGTGAAGTTTTCTATGATTTGACATTTTTTATACTATCATCAAATTATAAGATTAAACAAGTTAGATAAAATAAAACTAATAAAGTTTTAAGAGAAAAATCAATAGGAAAAGAGAAAAGTCATGAATAAAGAAAATATCCCTTTTAGCTCAAAAGAGCTGGTTTTTTATCTTTCCAAAAATGCCCTCAATTTTCAAACAAATAGATAAGAATAAATTTAAATATTAAAAAAATGTAACAAACACAATATGAATATATATGTATATCTCTGATTCTTTTTCCTTTATCATTTAATAAGTTTAACAAACTAGATGAATATATTTATACTTACTTTTCCATTATCCCAATTATAAACTTGAACAACTTTTTCTTAAATAAAAATTGTTGTTGGTATCATTAAAAAAAGAATTTAGATTATATTTTTTTGTTATATTAGTGTCATTGAAATAGATAATCATGGTTAGTTTAGTTTGTTATAACTTGAAACCAACAAACATTTATATATTTAGTTTTAATCAAAATGTCTTAAAAACACCGTTCATAATTTTCAAATGTTAGCGCGATTAAAAAGAAGCGGAAAGACAGGCACGAGAGTGCCCATCTTTTCACTAGTTATTATTAGAAAAAGTTGATAATTTTAAACATATAATGTAATCAATGTAGTGGTAGTAGTAAATTTCAAGGGGACTTCTACAGTTCACCTCATAAATTGAGGTGTACCGGTACTGTTACTTCATAGATTTATAAATTAACGATCATTTTATGAGATAAATAGCTATTTGCCAATATTATATTTAAGAAAACATCATTTAATAAGGAAGAAAACATCATTTTATTGTTTACAAGAATCATATTAAATTTTTAACATTTTGTCATAAAAAAAATCAATATTCTTTGTTATGAGTAATAAAAATTCAAAAAAGTAAACTTCATTTTGTCGACATTTTTAGTAAATAAGATTTAATTATTATAATTTTTCAATGATTGATCTTTTTCTTCATTAAAACAACTAATTTAATTCTTAATTTTATGATTTGGTGTACTGGTACACTTAATGTTTTAGGTGTACCATAGAATTTACCAAATTTCAAAGGCCAATACAAAAAAAAAAAGAAGAAGTGGAGTTACTCATGCTTATTAAAATATTATCGATCACAAGATTAAAAACAATAAATTACACATATTGATTAAAAAACTTTATTGGCTCTTTGTTTTAAACCAACCCATTCTAAATCCTCATTTTATTATTCTTCTTTAATCAATGTAAAACCCCAATTCAATTAAAACAATCAGATTTGAGATTTTTTAGAAACAATTCAGATTTGAAGTTGCAAGTTAGAGTTCTTTAGAAATAAATTAGATCCAAATCTATAAAGTAGCGAGGAAACAAGGATTTTTCATTAGAGAGAAACAAGGATTTGAAATTGTGATTGGGCGAGGAGAGAAGAATAATCGAGTGAGATTTGAGAAAGATTAATCTGTTTTTTTTTTTTTTTCGTTAAGAATTTCCTATAATGCAGTTCGTTTAAGAAAAAATTGGGAAAGATGTCGATGAAGTTTTGATTTTAATTCTTTTTTATTTTAATTTTAATTTAAGTTGTATTAATTTCTGAAAATTATTTTTATTTGTGTAAATACATGTATATAAAAATAAATGCCATTTTACAATAATATTAATAAAAATGGAAAGTTAATGTATATTCATAATGTCACTTGTGTAGATTTTGCTGAAAAGACTTAGGCTCTATTTGGTAAAATTAAGGTATAAGCTAGTTGATAGCTGCAAAGCTAGCTGATAGTTCATAACTGATAACTTATAGCTGAAAAGTACACATTGTTTAATTTTTTTTAGAAATTGTATTTAATTTTTTTACATAATATATGCTCTATTTTATTTTAAATTAGTTTTCATCTTTAGAATCGTAAATATGTTTTATAAGCGTGAGATTTTTTATTTCATTAACCGTTTTTAATTTCTACTATTGCATATTTTTATTTAAAATTATAAATTTTGTTTCCATTTAGAAAAACATATATTTTATGAATCCCAAAATTAAAGCAATGAAAATTGAGTTAAAAGCAAGGTCATAAAAAGTGCATTCAATGGAAAAATAAAAGCAAGCAAATGGAAAAATAAGTGCAAGCACTAACGCGGATGGTTTTACTAGAAAAGAGAACATGGGTAGTTACTTTGAATGTGGGTAGTTATAAAGGTCAAAAATGGAGGAAAATGTAAAAAGCTGCAAGCTATAAGCTAAAAAGCTACTTAAAATAGCTTCTAAAAAAAGTTATAAGCTCATGAGAAAAACTTGTTATCAAATACGTCATGTTTTGATCCAACAAGCTTATAAGCTAATTCAAGAAGCTATAAGCTAGCTTTTCGTCATTACCAAACACAGCCTCAATGAATGACTTAGAATAGAATAATCTCAAATGACAAGGACATACTCTAAACTTTATTTATTTTTTGTAATAATCAAAACCGGAATTCGTTAATATTACGATATTAACCATTAAATTTATTACTCTTATGATATATTATTTTATTCATAAATTATGATTGCATAACAATATCTGTTTCTCTCAGTTTGCAATTTGGGATCTTAGAGTAGAAATAGTATATGGTCCACCAATACACAAACATCGGTGAATGTCACATTTCCTATGTTGTCCAGGAGACAGACAAGGATCACAATCAGCATCTTTGTTACAATATCCCTTTCCTTCTGATTTCACGGACATATCTACGTACACAAACAATACATGTAACATAAGATAATTTTTATTTTAATGTGAATTATTAAAAAGAGTAAACTTGTTTAAAGCTAAATATCATAATCAAGCATATATAATTTTTTGCACTTAGTTCATATGTTTCAAACCTGATGCAAAGATGGTGAAAGCCAATAAATATATCGTTATGAGAGCACAAATCTTTGTAGTGTCCATCTTGAAAATATAACATATTATACATACATGTATATTATTTATATACACATATGGGGAGACTCCACCTTGACCATATTAATTATTTTCTAAATGAAAAATACATTTACTTTAATTAATAACGAAAGTACATCAACACATTTGACTGCATTTTTTCAAAAAAGAAACACATTTGACTGAATTGAAATAAACATGATTAAATATATTAATTTAAAACATATAATTAATTAATTCAATTATAAATAGCACGTTAAATTTAATATTTGTTAATAATATAACTTTATAAATTTGAACTGGCCTTTACTTTGATTATGTTTCTTATTTTTATATCTTGATTATGTTTTCTAATATAACTTAACTAGAATACACACACTTTTTTTTTACCTTTAAATTTCTAAAAGATTAGTAATTTTCCTTGATATTAATGTTGTTTGCATTTTATGATAAATTTTGTAAAAATTTTAATCTTTTTCTACTTTCTGTACCATATGGGAATTAGGATTTTTAGTTTAACAAGCAAATACATTTTTTGTTGCATATGGAATTTTACATTTTCATTGTTTTTTTTTAATAAGGATTTTCACTGTTGTTGGTGATCTTTTGTTAGTATGTTTATTTGTTATATTCATTTTTTCTAATTATATTTTTTTATGTTTATGTTAATGGAAATAGTAATTATGCGGCGTTTTTCTGTTCTTTCTAGGGACCACGGTCGTGTACCCTTTTCAAGCTTAGGAGGCTCAACTTTTTGACCATTTTCCGTTTCGAATTAAGCTTAGGTGTGTTCACGAAAGTTGTAGATATGGATGTTAGCTTTCATTTGGATTTGGAGTGACTCCATTAGGACGTCTACAACATGAGTTATTATCAAAATACTACACAGGGATCACCACGGTCGTGCACTCTGCCTAGGTTTAGGAAAACCAATCTTTACACCGCTCTTTGTACCAAATTGGATATAGGTACCATTATTAAAGTAATATCTATGGATGTTAGATTTGCACCAACCATCTCTTGCAAAAAGCACAATAAGGGATACTAGGGTTAAGTATCGTATTCTAGGGTTTAGACTGATAATTGGATGCCTTGAGAAAGCTCTCAAAGGTTGTATTTATAGCCTCTGATTTGTGGTTACTTGGGCAGCAAGTAATGGGAGTGTTTTTGGGTATTTGGGCGCATTCTAGAATCTTCTAGAATCCGATAGAGGCGACTTCTTGGGAAGGACGCGCCTTTAGGTTTGATAGCCCTTCTGGAGGGCGCTGAGACCTCTGGAAGGGTCTAGAAGCCCTTTTGAAGGTCCTTTGAGCCTTTAGGAATATATTGACGATTCACAGCCCCACAAGCACGAGTCTTGGGTCAAGGCGAAGTGATTAATCTGTTTGAAATTTTTGGTCTCTGTGTTGCTTATGATACTTGCATCTTCAATAGGTACTTGTTACCTGATCTTGGAGAGCCCCCCCTCGGGTGACCTTGTCCTTTTTTAGAGTTTACTAGGGAGTATGTATTCTGATTTGTTTATAGGTTGACCGCTCATAGCCCCCCAAGCACAAGTCTTTGGGAAAAGGTGAAGTGGTTTGTGTTGACATGGATATTACATTCTGATTTGGCGATTCTTTTTACTGTCAATTATGGGCGAGCTAACCTCGCTATCTGGGAGATCTTAAGAGTTCAGATTTCGCGACCTTCCAGTATCGCTGACGTGTTATGATATTTGACAACTTCCTCCACGTGTCTCCATTTATCGATTAGTTTGGCGCATTTTTCGAGGCAGCTTTAATTTCTCTCCCAATAAAACGTGCTTTCTCCCTCTCTCTTGTCACTTTACTTTCTTCATTTCTCGCTCTCAAACTCTTCGAATCTTCTTGCAAAATTTGGTTGTTTTTCTGGAGAATCGTTTTGCTTTTCATCTCAAATCTCTCAGGTAATTTCTCTTATCTTTACGCTTGTAGATTTTCTTTCCAGCTTTGTAACTATGGTTTTAATTAGAGAATGTGATGGTGAGGGTCGGGTGATTCCACCTGCGAATTCCACTGAGAGGGACCAGTTTAAACGGGATTGTCTTAGACATGCAACCCGGTCTAATGGGGTGATAGATTGGGATGCTTATGAGCTAGCACTTCATGGGGAAGATCTGTTTATCGCTTTATCTAGTGATAGTGATAGTATTAGTAGTTCCGATAGTGACTGTGTGTTTCTATATGCTAAATCAGGAACAGATCTCAAGCGGGAATTTGGTCAGGAGATTTGTCTCTTTACTCCTCCGCCGCTAGAACGACAAGAGGAAAGTTTTTTAGGTTTTGAGTTGGAAATGGAATCTTTTGCGGAGGAGATCACTAGCGTCAACTCTTTATACGTGGAAGACGATCTGGTGAATTTTTTTCGAAGTGAAAGGGATATTTCGTCCACTGGTCACGAGGAGGATGTGGAGGTGATGTGTTGTGATGAGGGCGAGCATGTAGCTATTCAACATCCTGTGGACGAGGAAGTATTTTATATGCACGCAGCAATTTTAGAAGATTTCGGAGTACAACTCCCTCTAAATGCTTTCGAGGCGGATGTTTTAAAGTTTTTGCATGTGGCGCCTTCGCAAATTCGTCCTAACAACTGGGCGTTCATCCGTGGTTTCGAGATTCTCTGTAAGGCACTAGGATTGGAGCCTTCCCTAAAGGTGAGAAAAACACAAGAAGGGGGGGTTGGATTGTGTTAGCTTTTTCTTCGTTTTCTCCTAAACTGAAATCACACTTCAAAACCTGATAGAGATTAGCTTCTGAGATGATGTTCAGAATCTAAATGCAGCAGATAAAATATATATATATATATATATATATATATATATATAGAGAGAGAGAGAGAGAGAGAGAGAGAGAGAGAGAGAGAGAGAGAGAGAGAAAAAAGACACAAAGCAATTATACAAGTTCCTTCCACAAACCGGAAGTAGTCTTGTCCCCCTTGCACTTTCAAGGAGAGTTCACTAAAAAGTAATATCTGATTACAACTGCTCACTGCTAAAACTAGCAAGAGACTTCAAACTACTCAAGCACAACTACAAGAGATTTCCTATGCTCCAGAACTAAATCAAGAGACTTCCTATGCTCAAGCACTACTGCAAGAGACTTCTAATCAAACAGAAATACAAAGAAATTTGTTTGAGGTTGAACACTTGATATACAATTAATGGTGTTCACAATACAAATCAGATACATACTCTAGAATTTTAAGATATGAAAGTTGTTAAGAAATTCTAAGTGAACTTTGATGTGGAACAATTTCATCAGAGTTTTGGCACTAGTAAAATTGTTGTGAGAGTCTTGCAATTCTTCAGGTCTTCACTCCTTTATATAGTGGTGTGAAAGAGACGTTGTTGATTGCCAACACATCAAAATAGAATCGTTTGAAGCTTGATCAAATCACCAATGATCTGTTGCTTGATTTGGTTATTGTCATATGAAGGAACAATTTCAAATCCATTCCAAGAATAGAGGTATACCAGCGTAGTCACAACTGTTGTTCTTGTACTATTGCAGACACAAAACAGAGTAGTGGAGATAATGGTTGTACACTTGTACTATTGTCCTTTTCCAACGTTCTCCAAAGAATAAGCATCTAATGCCTTAAAAAAATCCTCTGATTTAGCCGTTGCTCTAGGCTTCTATCTTATGCAATGATAGGTGTGATTAAAACAACTCTTTGACAAACTTTGAAACTTCCAGTCTTTCAGCTTATGATGATCTTCAACTCTTGATGATCTTCAGAACCTCTGATGATGTCAGCTTTTGGTGAACATCTTCTGAGGAGGTGCTTCTGATGACGTCAGCTTTTGGTGAACTTCAGAACCTCTTGTCTTCAGAACCTCATCTCTTCATATGCTTCCTTGCAATACAAGCTTCCATATTGTAAAGACACTAAATTTTGTCTATGGTTCTGCACACTTGAACAAATATTAGCATATCCAATTGACAATTTTTAATACCATGTTATCATAAAAACTCAAAGAGTAATGTCAAAAATATTTTGTTCCAACAATCTCCCCCCTTTTTGATGATGACAAACACTAGTATTTAAAATGTTCAATTGTTGGTAATCTAATTAACAAGTTGACTATGTGGGTATGAGGCTATCTAAGTGATGAGTATGTTGGGACGTTATAACCTAATTGGTTCATCAAGTTGCACCTGATGATCCTTATGTGCGGGGTCTTATGCTCTCAATTGATTTTGGCATATCCCTCCAATGTTGAGTTGCACCTACTAACCCACACTAAGGTTATACGCGCGCTACGGTATAGAGTTATAAATCCTATAAAATTAGCCACCTTCGTAAGGATTATAATTTGGCATTCCTAAATTTCCAAAGGTATAATGGCCAATTTTCCTAATGGGTTTTCCCATCTATGAACCTTAGGAGTACATAGGACGCTCTCCCTCTCGGTAGTTCTACAAACGAGCAGCCTTATCATCGTTTGTTGGTCTATATGGCTAGACGGTCACCAAGCTGGGGGGGG
>Ga0228710_1006983_pt1 | contig 16872 bp, 10 predicted proteins | sample MedpolnodulmetaG_FD_177995 | JGI IMG/M metagenome (GOLD analysis project Ga0228710, IMG submission 177995) | Root nodule microbial communities from Medicago polymorpha collected in Santa Monica, California, United States - pink nodules | ecosystem: Host-associated > Plants > Roots > Nodule... | reverse complement strand
GGGGTGGTGGTTAGGGTGTTACACCGCATGTTCCCGAGGATTGAGATTAAAGCTACGTTGCTGAGATCGCCTGAAGATATTCTGAAGAGTTTGATTATGCCACAAGATTATGTGTAGGGGGTATCATTATTATCTAGTGTCTTTATTTTGTTGGAATTTAAGTTTAATTCTTGTTAGTTTGCGGAAGATGTTGGTATTGAAGTGTCTTATACTGAATGTAAAGAATTGCAAGCCTCTCTGAAAAGTCAAAAGAATGGATAAAACATATGTTGTACTCTACCTAATGGTTGTACAAATTCTTGGATGGGTGAGACATAAGGGAATGCACCTCTAAGATGTTGTTTTGTCCTTGATCATGCCCCTCTATCAATTGAAACTTGTCAGTTGGCAGGGCAGTAGGATTAAGTTCAAAAGAATATATTGGAATGCATTCTTTTACGTCCCTACTCATCTTATATGAAAGAATTTGATGGAAGAATTTGTACAACTCATTAGGTAGAATGCAACATGTGTTATATCCATTCTTTTGAGTTTTCAAAGGGCGCTGCAAATCTTTACACTAAGTATAAGACACTTCAATCCCAACTTTTTCCGCATTCAACAATAAAATTTAAACTCAACTGTTACCGCATATTTAGGGAGAATATAATGTAACTTAGATGAAATTAAAACTAAATAAAATTGTGTAATTTTTGAATTGATTTCGTGTACTTGTGCAACTTTATTCGAATTTATTCGATACACAACTTTATTCGAATTTATCCAATACGCAACTTTATTCAAATTTATTCAAAACACAACTTTATTCAAATTTATTCAATACCAAAATATACCAAAATGCACAACATATCAAAAAACATAAAAAAAAACATCCAACAAATAAAGACATTACAAGCCATTACATTTAATCATCTCTCTCGTCGCTTAAGTCAATTGTGTTGTCCTCGACAGTTCCTGGGGGCACCTGCTTTTGACTGCAGACCAAAATAACAGGTTCTTCCGCTTCGTCTCATCTTGTTGAAATTGTTCATGGGCACATTCACCTTACTTTTTTGTCTGGTTCCTTCACATTCGATACCGTGCCATGTCACAGTGGTTTTTGCTTTCTTCTTCTCACCCTCTTTTTTAATTGAGCATCATCGTTCTGTTTCTGAGACATATCTACACAATGCAAACATCGAATCAAAACACACTCTAATCCTAAAAATTCTACAACAAATTCTAACAATTTCAAACAATTCCTAACAATTCCTACCACAATTCAATCAATTCTACTTTAATCAACATCTAACAATTCAATCAAATCATAAACATCTAACATCATAAAATCAAAGAAACCTAAATATGTGACAATTTATCCAAAAAAATCTAACATTTCAATAAAAGAAAAGCCAATGCAATAGGATAATAAGCACTTACTTGAATTTGTGATTGTAATTGGTGTTGAATGACTTAAGCTTGGAGAAAATCGCAACTTTCTTGATCAAAACCGCAAATGGAGTTTTGGAAATTCTTATGAAGTTGTTCTGTTTTTATAACAGAACCCAGGGTGAGTTAACTCACGCTGACTTAAGTCAAGTAGCAAATTTGACTTAAATCACGCTGGTGTATACACATGCATAAGTTAACTCAGGCATATGTATTTTGAATAGTTTAGTTGAGAGTGAACGAAACTTCTCTCGGGAGAATAGCAATTTTCCTCTAATATATAGGTCCTGCGATTTGTGACAATTTAATTTTTATATATTAGACACTGTAGCTCGAAGAGGCATACTTGGGTAGTAATCATACTTGCAAAAAAAACGTAAATTGGTGACAAATTAAGCCTCGCTTAAGTGTTTGACTTTTTGGAATTTGTAGTAAAACACGAGCCCCGTTTTTTTAATATAAAGTCAAACATGAGCCCCTTGTGACGAGTGGATTCCGTCCAAAACTTATAAAAAAAAATATATAATATTTCTCATGGTCCTATATATATATACTACTAACAACAAATTAATATCTCTAAATATACACAAATTAATATATATATATATATCTTTCCCCGTTACATAATATTGTCGGATTAGGAACTACAAATATAAGTCAAAGAACATATAAATTTGAATTCAAATGTAAAAGCCGAAAAAGAAAACCAAAATTAATACACAATCATATATTATGTTTGTGGCTAATGTAAAGAATACAGGAAAATGAACAAATAGAATGGACCTGTTTGAGTAGAGATTCTAGTTGCATAAAATGAACATACATAAATTTGTTAACTAGTAATTAAATTAGATTAGGGTGGGTCCTATATGTATGGTGGTTCAGGGCTTATTCCGCGGGTATAAGGGTGTTTGAAATGGTATATCTCTAAATAGTGCACCCAAATAGAGGAATATTATGTTATCCATTTCAATTATTTCAAGAAGAATAAACGAAATAATGAACGAGGTAGGTATCTTCCAAATAATTTGGACTCAAACATTGTGTGCGGAACCGCGGAGAATACTGAATATTGATCAAACGGTGTGCCAAACTACGACAATTCCATAAAAAGAAAAAAATAGAGCAGGTTATGTGGGGTCACTCCACGTGTCATTTACCTTTCATAGTCAATGAAAATGTTTGGTTATTTTCCAAAAAAAAATAAAAATAAAAATGAATGACCTAGTCAAACTCTAAACATTCTGACATTTCATTCCATCACTTGCCATGCACGAAAATAAGCTTTAGTGACGCGATCAAGTTACACTATAAAAATGCATAGAGAATATGTTCACATCAGTTATATATTTTTTTTGTTTGATTAAACTTTTTTGAAGAATCATTTCATCATGCTATTATTAGATAAACAAATCAATATCATATATTACACAAAATTTACACAAAAGGTAAACATCTTGTTGGCTGAGCTCGGCATGGGCAGATCCTTCTTCTTATGATTTGTTTTTTGAGACTTTTTCAGATTCCTCTCTAGAAAGAAGCATGCTACGTTGCACGGGTGTGGATACATGATACAACATTTCTCAAAAAACAAAGATACGGGTACGTTAGGATAATTTTGTTTTTTTAATTTAAAATAACATAGTATGAGGAAATTATATTGCAAATATAGTATAATCAAGTGAGAAGTGAGAACAAAAGCTTAACAAGGATTGGATTTTATACGATACGAAAAAGGAAGATAAGAAGATACATTGCACAGTAAAATAAATGGTTTAACAAGGCCTGAGTGCTAGGCTTTTCTACTTCTGCAACTATTGGCAGACAAGAAAAGGTGGACATTAAGTAAGTAGCAGCAGTTCCAAAAAACTATAATTGCAATTAATTCTAATGAAAATCCTCATTTTTTCAAGAAAAAACGGTTATGAGTACCCTGAGAGTACCACCGCCGTACCGTAACCGTACCAAGATTAAAAAAACAAAAAAATAAAATTGGTGTGTCATGGGTGCGTACCGTACGAGTACCAGTACCTGCAAAGTACCCGGTACGAGTACGTTTTGCAAATTGGAGTACCGGTGCTTCAGAGGAAGCATGTGTAGGGGAGTGGTCGGGAGATGAGATTCGATCCTTGGTCAAGGTTTGGAAGAGTTTAGCTTCGTTTAAGGTTCAAGTTTTCTTGTGGCAATTGTTTATGAATAAAGTTCAAACTCGTGTTAATCTCTTGATGCAGTGTTTTGGTCGACCAAACCGGTACAACATGTTGCTTTTGTAGTTACCAAGTTCAATCAATCGATCATTTGTTTGTTCATTATTATCCTATCGTGTCCAGAGTGTAGTATAGAGTTTGTAGGTGGTTAGGTTGAAAGATAGTTGTACCAGTCTAGTGGGGTTGTTTCAAGTGTTTACTTTTCTTGCTGATAGAGCTAGGTTTAGGTTAGGTCTTATTTTCTAAATTTTTTTTTCTTCAAAATAAAATACTCAATTTTCTAATAAATTTAGCGTGTCATAGTTTATTTAGGGTCTAATAAATCAGCGCGTCTCAGACTATCTCACCAATTTTGTTTTAGATGTATTTGTAGTAGTTGTAACAGCCCGTTTTTAACTAGAATTGTTTTAATTGTTTATTATATGTGTGTTTATATGTGATTATTGTCCTTGTGTGTATTTAATTTGGGATTAGTGGATTTTTGACCTAGAAGGGTATTTCAGCCATTTTTTAGATTAAGGGGTATTTTAGTCATTTTATTAAACAAGGATATTTTAGTAACTGTAGAATTGAGATTATTTAAGTATTTTGATGAGAATAGTTATTTTTACTAAGTTACTAGTGAGTTGGTCATAAACTTGTTAATTGTGCTTAAACTTCATGGTGATTATGTGCTAAAATGATTATGTTGAACTTTTAGCTTAAAATGATGAAAAGTGATGTTGTTGTTGATTGTTGATGAACTCATGAATTTATGCGTAGATTGTTGTTGGGTTATGTTGTTGATACTAATTCATGCTTTGGGTATTGCAAAATGTGTTGTTGTGATTAAGTTGTTATGGTTTGATGAGTTTTTGTGAAAATGGGTTGAAAATGAATAAGTTTGATTTCAATGAACTTGAATGAATTGGTGAAGTTGTTAGAATGAATTAACATGATGGAATTTCTGTTTTTAATCACTTTGTTTTGATGAGAAATCGTTTGGGAGAAAAATCGGGTTTTTGAGTAAAAGTTGTTTTTAACCACTTTTACAAATAAGTCATTTTGGGGTGAGTTTGATTAAGTTGTTTTGAATTGAAATGTCATGTTTTCAAGTGTACTTTGAATGGTCTAAGTGTTTGGGACGTATTGGCGAAAACGAAATTGAAAACAGATTTTTACACGCGAAAACGCAAAAACGCGTTTCCGCTTGTTTGCACAGGAGGCACGACTGTGCGCCCCCTTGAGACAGGTCGTGCGTGCCTCTCTGGTTAGGGTGGCACGACCGTTCCACTTTTAAGCACGATCGTGCCAGTTCTACAGTGCCCGAAAACCTTGTTTTTGTGTGTTTTTATGTATTTTTAAGTATGCCAATGATTCCCAAACAGCTAAACCTTATTATATAGGGTTTAATTAGACTTATAGGGGTTCTTAACCATAGGTGTTCATGAGGATTAAATTTGGTTTTTAAACAAGTTAAAAATGAGACGGACTTTGAGTTTTTGCGAAAGTAAACGAACTTTGTGAAACCGAAATGCCTTGATTGATTAACTAAGATGTGAGGGGGTATGTAGGGATGTTTTTAATGATATGTAAGCACATTGAAATATGTTTTGTGAATAATATTGAAGTTATATGATTAGATGTTTATTATGCAAATGCGATTTTGAAACAATGTCGTTTCCTTAAGGTGATAGTTGTTGATGATGATTTTAATGATGATGATTTATTAATGAAGATGAATTATTACATGAAAAATGACGGTGATTTAATGGTGACCTCATGTATGAAAAATGACGGTGTTTATGTTGGTGATTTGTTGGTTGAACGTATGCATTATTGAGTCATATGTTCATGCATTCATAAGTAGGACATTTATATCCAACGACGGTGACTAGGATACTTTGTATCTAACGACGGTGACTAGAATACTTTGTATCTAACGACGGTGACCAGAATACCTTGTATTCAACGACGGTGATTATGATACAGTTGTATCAAGTGAAAGTGATTGGTACCACATGCATATAGAGCCGTGTCGAGACGCATTGCATACATTCGAGTCTATGTGAATATGTGCATTGGTGAATTATGTGAATCATTTGACTATGTGCTTGGTGAATCTGTGCATTGGTGAATTATGTGAATCACTTAACTATGTGCTTGGTGATTATGTGTATTGGTGAAACTTGATGATTTATGTAATTGGTGAAATATGTGAATTTGTGTAGAGATGTACATGATGATGTTGTTATTATTGGTGATGCTTGTACACATGATTTTAATTGATGATGATTTTCTTGCTTATTCTTTTGAAATAATGAATTTTATTTGTTGAGTTGATTTAAGTTAAATGAATAATGAGGTGAGAAATTCTTGTATTGATTGATGTTGTTAAGTGATGAGTTTTAGATGATGATTAGAGAATGAATATGCTTGCTATGCTATGATAGAAATATGGGAACATGAATTATATTGGATTGGAGATAATATTCATATGATATTGGTATTCTAGGAATGTTAAGTATGTATATGTGTTATGCATGAAATCCTTGAATGCTTATGTGATTATACTTAATTTAATTGTGGAATGTTATATAACCCCCAGTGGTTGTTTGGTTGACCACCTACCTATTTGTATGAATGTGTAGACGGCGTGCATGATTAGTTGCTTTGCTTTGTTGTGAGTATGCTGGATGCTAGCTTTGGAGCTAGCTCGTTTCTTTGCTTTGGAGTCTTAGTGTCAGGCTCTTATTAGGATGTCTGTCTGTCGTTATTTATGTTTTATGACTTTATGAGATTTATCACTCAGTTTGTAGACCACATTTGTCGGAAAAAGAAAAAAATGTAGATGACTGTAATATCCCACTCGTCAGTTATTGGAATATTACCAGTCGAACGTATCAGAGGACAAATATTCATGGAATTCAAGTACGACGGAGAATTTTTTATCAGGTAATGTCAGTTAAGCACGAGTTTAATTATCAGTGTCAGGATAAGCACGATTAAGACGAAAGGTATTTTAGTAATTGCACCAAGAGAGTATATAAGCATGTTTGATCACAAGGTGTTCATTTCTCATAAGCATTTCTCTCTCTAAACTTCCATGATCAAAATTCTTTCCTCCTTCTCTCTAGGGTTTCAAATTCCATCCTTTTCTTGTGGCTCAATCCTCTCTAAATTCATCACTCTTGGATGATCAAGGCTTTGGGGTGGCTTATTCATCAAGATTGCTTGAGGATGGATCTAGCTTAACCTTTCAAACATTGAATTCTTGAACAAGAAGCTTTGCATGCTAGGGTTATGGTTAGGGAGTAGAAGATTTTGGTGTAACTTCAGATTAGAGGTGAGTTCTCTAGATAGATCCTTCACCCTTGGGTTTATATGTATGTGATTGAGTGAGTTTATGAACTTATGATGTTGTACTCTTGCTATTGATTCTTGATGAAATTGTGTTAATGGTTGCCATGCAATGAAATTATATTGTTTTTTTTTTTTATGTATTATGGGTGCATTGTGGATGCCAAGAACTTGATTTTGAGGGTTTTAGATCAAAAATATGAATTTTGAAATGCAGGTCCTGAAGAAACTCGCTATTGGCGAAATATTTCGCTAATAGCCAAAAACCTCCAGAGGCAACTCGCCATTGGCGAGTTTGATAGCCTCTTGGAAGTTCTTGGCTTGTTTCAGAGGTCCTGTGGTGTCATATGAGGCATCTTTTTGCAGTCTTTTCAAATGTTAAAACCCCTCAAACATCAAGTGCTTATTGTACCTTGCATTCAAAGATTTTTAAACGAAATGTATAGGCAAACATTGACAAGTTCATTAAGGAAATGGCATATGAGAGCAAAGCATGAACTATGTCCTGGTAGCGAATAACCCTAAGTATGGAAACCATAGAACCTAGGCTTAGGCAGTCGAGATCATGTATGCTAGCACACTTCAAGGTGTATTATGATTATGAACTAGAACAAGCATGTATGTACTTTACCACTATTCGGGTAGGTTACGGACCCGTGGTAATCGTTCAAGCAAGTTTAGGTTAAACCCTTCATATACGAACAAGACTATGTAATTAATATGAAAGTGTCGTGTTAGCCTCAGATAGGAATTTCACCGGATATGTCATGGGATTATATTCCGGGGTTACTCCACTCGAGATTAATCCGTAAAACAAACCAAGATAATGTTGTTTGTTACACACTAAACTCTAACATAATGAATGATTATGAACCATGCTATGATACGACAATATCATCATAGAACCAGAATTCACCATTATCGTAATACCAATTGTCTCTACCATCTTGATAATAGTGCATCTTGTTGACAACACTAATGTCAAGACCACTCCTAGGGTTAGGTTTGGGTAAGAGGGTGTCAGCAGTCTCAACACCACTTGCACTAAGAACACATCCCAAGAAGGAGGGATAAGGCAATCTTTTAGAATTATCCAGCTTGCAAGACACCATCCTATTATAGAAAAACGGAGGCCAATTGACTAAAGTTCTATTCTTGATCAGCCACATCAATCTAAGGTTAAAATCATCAATTCTACCAAAGTTCCCTTGCTTGCACAAAATGATTTTGGCTATAATCCAATGGAGTATCCTGTCATTGCACTTGACTTGCATCGCACTAAAATTTGAATAATCTAAGGGCACAATGCAAGCCTTCGATATACTTTGCACAAAGGCAATTTTGTCATAGTTTGCAAATGTAGTGTCACTCTCAATGTTTACCCCATCACATGCAAGTCCAGTAAGATTACTCCAAATATCCAGAGATAAAGACACAACATTATTCTTAAATTAACAAACAAAACTAACACCGTCATCTACTCTCTCAACAACACAGTAGAAAGCTTTCACTTTAGACGAGTCATACAGATTTTTCAATTCTAAAAATCTCCCTAAATTTTGAAAAGTCAGCAATTCTTTGAATCCAAACCCTAACTGTTCTATGTCATCTATATTGCAAAAGAATGGACTAGCGGTGAACCTACTAGAGTGGTAAGACTTAATATACATGTCATAGTCATCCACCAAGAGCAAGTCTTCCACCATCACACCAGCCATATCGTCGTGACCAATAGAGACACCACCACCCCTTCGAGATCTTCCTCTGACATTACTGGTTTGTGTGTTAGGTTTAGGGCCCATTTGGATGAATTTGGTGAGGGAAAGTTTTGGAGATGAAAACTGAAGAGTTTTGAGGGTAACTGGTCGCAATACAGAGAAGAGGAAGAGGGAAAGTTGGGTTTGTAATGGATGGCCAGGATGCAAAGGAGTTATCAGATTTTACGCATATGAACCGATTTACACTTTTTAATGATACGATTCATTATGAATCGATTTAAAGAGAAATAAATTATGCTAAGAAAAAGATAATTAAATATGAGTGCACAATTTTAACATCTTAACATAAGAATGAGATAAAGAATCATCTAAAACATCCTAAACAAGAGCAAGTAAACAATCACAATTGAAATACAAGCAAGCATGCAAGACAAGGCACAAGATAGAGGATAGCATGCAAAAGGATGAAAGATGATCAACAAACATCTACTCATAAGATAATCGCAATTAACATATGAGATAAATTATTAACCAATTAAAGTGGGGTAAGAGGAGATTTTCAAGGAGAGATCAAAACACATTTGTAACTCCAATACTAAACTGTCTAAAATATTTAGTATGTGCGTTAACTTAGTACTGGATACATTAAAATTACAACATAATTTCGATTGAATGAATATATACATCAATACAGGTTCATACATGTGATAAAATACTAGCTGTCAAATACATATATCTGATACATTTTTGAATACATAAGAACGGTCTGCACCTGGTACGAACGAGCACTTAACGATAATCCATTCAGCTACATATCTGTTACCTGTTACCTCTTGCTACGAGCAACCTGCTTATCTGTAAAATAAATAAATGGATTGGGATGAGACGGGATGTCTCAGTGAGTTCCACCTATCCTATGCTGTAGGCAATCTCAGGGAAACCTACGATCGCCATCTGACTAAACTCAACCTCCTGGAGGTTTATACTGTTCTTTCTGCATAACTAAGCGATCGGGGGAAAAAAATATTAGGATCGCTATCTATATCCTATCATAAGTCTTATCATAACCATATTCATAACATGTTTTCATATTAAAGTTAGAAAGTCAGCGTTGAACAAACAATATTATCTGAGTTCATTTTACAGAATGAAATTCGAGTGGAGTAACCCCGAACACCATCCCACTGCTAACTGGCTAAACTCCCTTTTTGAGGGCAAGAACTGGTACTCCTCTGACTACGTGTGGTTTACCAACTACGATAAACCCATTTTGCGAAACCTGGAGCCTGCTGAAGGACACAGATTATCTGTTAATTTACATACATACGTGTGAATTTCCAAATAGGGAGAATTCCATCCATCCCAACCTGGAGCCTGCTGAGGGACATAGATGATGTAATTGTATCATTTTGATAACTTATATCTGATACATATATCAAATATATTTATAATCATATCTTATCATTACTAGCCTCGACTATCTAAGTCGAGTCTTGCTATTAAAGTTCCCAATTCTAAAAGCCAGTAATTATAATCAACCCTATAACTATACATTTTTACTATAAATTACATCATGAATTAAATTATAATTATGCATATGTTTGATAGTTGATTTGCCTTTAAGAAAATTAACCCTACAAAAGTATTAAACAAACCCATAATCCTTTTGGAAGCAAAATATATAAGGACTGGGAGTTTTTAACAATTTTTGGCATTTGCTGGAGGTTTGTGTATCCAGTTACACATAGTGTGTATGTTAGAAAATCAGCTTCCAACTTAAAATTAAGCTATTTCAGTCTCATAACCTCATGAATTTGCTTATACCTTTGTATCATATTATAGAGTACTTCATTAAGCTGGGCAAACAAACAATAAACATAACATAACCTATGTTATTCATGGGGAAAACTATTATACATAAACATGCCTAAAATCATAATTCTACATCAGCCCTCATACATTCAAAGTCGTCTCCGGACTTCAATACTGGACCAAAATTCATGAAACTTGTACCAAAATGTCGGAAATTTCGTTAGCTATCCATAGCATAAAACATCACTTGATTCTGAGTTACAGGGAGGGAGTTCTTACCGTTTTAGTGGAGCCCTGTCCCAAATACGGGTTTCACCAAACTTCTTCCAAAAACAGTTTATTCCTAGCTTAAAGCTTGCTTACAGCTTCTGCCTTATCCATTAATCCTTGCAATCCACTTACATACAACCAGTACCCAAAACTCATTCATGCATAGCTTAAAAACCAATTAATCACCTCTGCTTTCAGCTTAATTCCCCATAATCACTTCTATGTCAAAACAGCTTATCACTACACATGAAGCTCACACTCCTATACCCAAGGTCCAGCTTGTGTTCCAATTTCTACCTCTACCAATACTCTAGACCAGAAATCCAAACATGTATAACAGCTCAAAAACCACTCTTAAACAACTTATTACTACTGTTGGTTCCGTAAATCCTTATCTTTAACACCCAATAATAACTGTAAGTATTTAGCTTAAAAGAATTCAACTTCTTGAAACAACTTACTTCTGCATGCTTCAAAAATGCTCCACCATTGAACCTTGCTTCAAAGAGAACAATCTCAGTAGGACAACTTCCCCCATTCCTTGAATTCTAGCTTCAATTCTTGCACCCATTGCTGGTTTTCTGCTCTAAATTCCCACATGCAGCAGCTTAACACTACCTTTAGGTCACTCTAACCTCCTTGTGATAACCCAATCTTCAGGTTCAGCTCCTATTAAATCCAACGTGCATGTTCAGTACCAAGGTATCATAGGTAAAAGCTTAACTTCACTGAGATGAAATAATTGAAGGAAAGTGGCTGATACGGTTAAGAGAGGGAGGAGAATGGAAGGATTAATCTTGCTTTAGCTTCCAACTGATCTAAAATTGAAAGAATTATAGCTGCATGTTAAGTTTGTATGGAAGTTTGATGGAAGAGGTGAGTGGGAATTGGTTCGGCAGCGAGAGAAGAGAGGAAGAGTTGTTTTTTTTTGTTCTGACTTAAAGAAGTGGAAAATTAAAAGGATAGTGGGTAAGCTTGGTATAAAAGTACATGTGGGAGAAATTGACTCATATGCTCTTTCCTTAACGGTTCTTTTTAGGAACGTCTGATTTACACTGCACTCTCTTAAAAAATTATGTGGGATATTACAACATTTGATTCGCCAAGAAACTTTACCTATAACTAAATATATTTACTCCTTTACTAGAGTACTTTAAGATGAGACGGTGATTGAGAAACCTGTCGTGACTCGTGATCAACCAACATGATAAGACAATGGAGAGGTTAAGTATTTAAAGTCATCGAATACGTCTTCATCACACTTTTGCTCATGATGTCCTTGAGAAATAAGGAGCTTATTGTGGAGCATCATCCTTGACTTTCTTCATTCATCATCAAACCTACACACACTAAAACAAACAAACATTTCCCAAACTTTTTGGGAGTAAGATAAAACAAGGAATACCATAGTTGACTTGTGAGTTTAAAGATGTGCTAAAGAATATGAAAGTGAGAAAAAGGAGCACATCTTAGAATTAGTGTCTTGGACAACAACAAAAAAAATCTTTCAAGGTTGCAAGACGCATTTACACAAATCAATTAGGATTCCTTTGACTTCTAACACAAGTTGGAGTCTTGGGATGAGTTTCACAACAAGTGACTTTAGGCACCCACATCATTACCCCCTTAGGAACTTCAACTCTCCTAATGTGGCAATGAGGTGTGGTGTGGCCACTTATACCACAATAATGACACCTAATTGTAGGAGCATGAGTTTTGCTATGATTCTTATTTTTTTCTCACATAAGAATATTCGGTGTAGGGTCTTTTAAAAGGAGCTTTTTCATCCTTTGAATTCATAGCGAAAGTCATGGTACCTTTAGAGACGTGCTCTAGTTTCTTACTTAGAGAGTTTATCTCTTCATGAAGACTAGGGCAAATCTCACAACTAGCAAAGTCCATCCAATTATCATATTTGTGTGACTTTATATTAGGTGACTCAGTTGTGGGACTTACAATTTTCTCATTGACATGTAACGCATGTTCACCTTTTAAACTTTCATATACTTCCTTAAGTTTAGAAATTTCAGATTCTAATTTCAAAATAATTTTCTTTTGAGCAATTAGTTTTTCAAAAGCATTTAGAGATTCGGCATGCATTTCTTCAATAGAATCTTGTAGGTCCTTCTAAGTGGGTTTAAAATCGGAGTAAGAATCGGAATTAGAGTCCAGGAAGATTACCCCATTTTTAGCTTTTTTCATTTGACCCATGAAGCATAGGTTGTCTTCATCCTTATTTTTGGTGTCACTAGTATTGGAGGTAACTTCATCTTCTTCCCAAGAAATGCAAGCCTTTCTTCCTCTTGAGTTTCGATTGGATCCGGATCTTCCTCTTTCTTAAGCAAATTCCGGGCATTCGTTCCTGTAGTGACCTACTTTGCCGCAACCATAGTAACTAACCACTTTCTCATCACTATCTGATTCTTTTCCTTTTCTTCAGGCCTTTCTAAAGTTCACTAGATTCTTGTCATTGTGCTTTAACGCATTCCTTTTAATGTAACGGTTGTACTGCCCTACAAACAAGCTTTTTTCCTCTTCATTTATAGCATCTTCATCAGATTCATTATCATTTTGAACCGAAGAGGTAGAGACGGACGAGGTGGTGATTAAAGCAATGGACTTCCTTTCCTTCTTCTTAGAGTCTTCCTCACTTGACTTGAAGCGATTGATCTCATGATCATGTTCCTTTAACTTGCCAAAGAGTGTGATCATACTAAGAGCATTGAGATTTTGTGATTCCTTGATAGCGGTAACCTTGGGCTGTCATTCCTTTGTCATACATCTCAAAATTTTATTAGTGCAATCTTGGTTTGAAATTGTTTTACCAAGGTTTTGCCACTTGTTTACAATATGAGTAAATCTCATTTGCATGGAGGAGATGGTTTCACCATCTTCCATGCGAAAAAGCTCATATTGTTGCACAAGGGTATTAATTTTTTATTATTTAACATCATCGATTCCTTCATGAAGGATTTCCAATGCATCCCACATATCTTTATCGGTCTTACAATGAGAGACAGAATGATACTCATTAACCCACGAGAGAAGATGAGAATATTATGTGCCTTCAAATCGTATTGGACCTTCTTTTTGTCATCATCGCTCCAATCAGCTTTTGGCTTATCTTGTGCTACACCGTTGGCAACAACTTGTGGTTGAAACCGCCCGTTGACTACAGTGTCCCACACGTCCATGTCCACCGATTAGATATGAATGCTCATGCATTCTTTTCAATAGTCGCAATTTTCTCCGTCGAAAATAGGTGCTCTATTATACGCCCCTTTGGGCCCCTTATTAGCCATATGGATCATCTCTTTCGGTAGTTAGCCGTTAAGAAGAGAGATTCACGATACAAATCTTATATACAATCAAACTTTAATAAACCTTGAACAATATACAAAACTTTTAGACAATTCCAAGCCAAACCAATATGAACAATAATATCAAACTATCAATTGAAAACACAATGCATATGAAATTGAAGAATTGAATAGATTTTGCAATCAATTGATCTAAGCAAATTATTTGAAACCTAATTCAATGAATTAGATTATCTTTTGATGAAAAACAACTTACATCAACACTAGCAATTATTCTAACAATTATTCAATTAATCATATGCAATAACAAAAAGTAATGATGATAGGGAAGAGAAATAACACCGATATTTTTATAGTAGTTAGCTTTTTCTCGTCCTCGCTAGAGTTAAGTCTACTCTTCTTGATGAAGTACTCCATCACCAAGGTCATCCACTAACTAACAAATGTTGATTACAATGTGTTTACAAGAGTTCCTTCAAATTAAACCTAATTCTTAAACCCATATTGTTGAGTATTTGTATTGGCTGCATTATTGCTAAAACAAATATTCATGTTTGTGATGTTGGATACTATGTTCTAACATGTTTTAGGAATTTCTGTAAGACCTAGCACGGTTCAGTGTGCCTAGGTTCATGCCTATTTGTACGCGCGTGTTATCTTATTAAGGAAACCATTTTCCCATATCTTGCTGACCAAGCAACACGCATATCTGCACAGAATCAGTTGTGCGTTTATTCCCAAAGGACCAATAATATTTAAGGGAATAATAGATATGATTGGAAGTTCCGAAAGATGTTCCTACTTCTTAGGACTTTCCTTATTTGTCTCTGATTCATGTTTTGCAGATCAGCTGGACGATCTGTTTTGTTCTGAAGCCCAAACAAGTTAAATGGCCCATATTGCTTCAGTATAAAAGGAAGACTTCAAGACCTAATTGAGAATTCAAGCCGTCATTCTAAAAAGATTAGTTTTTAGGGTGTTGGGTCTTTGTGTGTCTACTCTTGTATCGTGTTGATGCAAGTTTAGTACTGTTTGTTTATTGTGAGCCTTTCTTGTATCTCTTTGATACATGCTAAGGACTGTGTGTTGAGTTGTAACTCGTTGTTCTACACCAAAGCTTTTAAGCAAGGTTGTAGATGTTTGTTTGAAGGTAACTTCACCATTTGTTTGTTTTGAGTATGATAATCACAGGGGTTTTGATTGACTGTAGGATAGTGAGATGGGATCTCAGATCTAGGAGTTCATAGGTTGAAATCAATATGGGTAGGTCCTAGGTCTTGTGTTGTAAAGAAGGTGTTTGCTGAGAACATTAGAATAATGAGTACACTAGTGGATTTCCTTACTGGCTTGGTAGCCCCAGAGTAGGTGTGTTTGTCACCGAACTGGCTTAACAAACTCATTGTGCCATTTTACTTTCCTGTCTTTCATTTTGCTTTATTGTGTCAATGATTGTTAGCTTAATGTTTTAAACATCTTATTCAACATTTGTTAAAATGTGTCTAGTGTTGGAACATTTCATAGGACATCTTAAGACTAACTTGCCAGAATTCCAATTGACATTAGAGCAGGCACCCTGCTTGTTTTAGGGTGAGATCCGGAGGATATATTTTCTGGCATAATGGACAATGTAGGAGGATTTGGAAACATGCCCCCTCTGTTGGATGGCTCCAACTATGACTATTAGAAATCACGCATGAATGCTTTCCTTAAATCTATTAACAACAAGACCTGGAAAGCAGTTCTGAAAGGTTGGGAACATCCTGTGGTACTTGACAAAGATGGAAACAAGACAGCTGTCTTGAAACCAGAAGAAGAATGGACCACTACCGAGGATGAATTGGCTCTTGAAAATTCCAAAGCATTGAATGCATTATTCAATGGGGTAGACAAGAAGATGTTCAAATTGATCAAACAATGTACTGTGACTAAGGATGCTTGGGAGATTCTCAAAACTGCTCATGAAGGCACTTTTAAGGTAAAAAGTTCAAGACTTCAACTCCTTACCACCAAGTTTGAGAATCTGAAAATGCAAGAGGATGAGAACATACAAGATTACTATATGAATGTCCTTGATATAGCTAACTCTTTTGACTCACTTGGAGAAAAATTGACTGATGAAAAACTTGTGAGGAAAATCCTCAGATCTTTTCCTAAAAGATTTGACATGAAGGTTACAGCTATAGAAGAAGCACAAGACTTCCCTAGTATGAAAGTTGATAAACTAATATGATCCCTTCAGAATTTTGAAATATTGATCAACAACAGGGAAGAAAAGAAAAAGAAAAGCATAACATTTATCTCAAATGATGATGCTAAGGATTCTCAAGGAGATTATGATAATGATGAAAGAATTTGTGAAGTAATTGTGCTCTTTGGAAAAGAATTTAACAAGATCCTGAAACAAGCTGACTGGAGATCCAGATCAAATGGGCAGAACATTAGATACAACATCCGGAGCAACAAGATGATGTGAATAATGAAGGAACTAATGAGAAGAGAAACCAATTCAAGGGGATCCAGTGTCATGAATGTGATGGATATGGTCACATTAGAACCGAATGTTCCATCTTCCTTAAGAAACAAAAGGAAAGCCTGGCCGTGTCTTGGTCTGATGGATATGAATTAGAAGAAGAAGGGAAGAATGAACAAGGTAAGTGATGAGCAAAACCGCAAGTGTACGGTTTTGCCGAAGTAGTAAAAAGAGAGTATCGTTCCAACAGGGAGTTGTTTAATTTGATTTACTTTTAGAAGATGATTAGAGAGTTTGATTGTAAAGTT
>Ga0228710_1006981_pt1 | contig 16874 bp, 10 predicted proteins | sample MedpolnodulmetaG_FD_177995 | JGI IMG/M metagenome (GOLD analysis project Ga0228710, IMG submission 177995) | Root nodule microbial communities from Medicago polymorpha collected in Santa Monica, California, United States - pink nodules | ecosystem: Host-associated > Plants > Roots > Nodule... | reverse complement strand
TTTTTTGATAAAATGGGTGTTATATGTTTGTTATCACACCTGATTTTGTATTCAAATAGGTGTTATATGTGCGGTTTTACACCTATTTTAGTGTAAAAGTGGGGTTACAAATACATATATCACACCAATTTATTAGAAAAAACAGGTACAATATGTTGTTTTTATACCCAATAAAAAACAGGCGTCGTATCTCAAACTTACAACACCCGATGATATAACCCCTGATTTGCACTAGTGTCTCCTCTATTTCAATTAAATGTCTAACCTCTTTCTTGAAAAAATTTGCAGCTCTCCACTTTATCAATTAAATACATCCTTTAAATAGGCCTCACACTCTCTCTTATCTAAACCTATCAAACACTCATCCCACTTTTCATTCTCTTTGTGTGATTATATTTTTTATTTATACGTTTAGAAAATTGTGTAATGATAGATTAATTTTATTATAATAATCTATTGTAAGTTAGTTGTCAATTTAATTAGGGATTGTTATAGGTATATTCCTATTCCATTGTTGTTATGATGCTATATATTCTCTATTAGTTAATAGGTGGAATATTTTATTAAGCATAGCTAACTAATTTTAAATTTTTTATTCATTTTTTTAAGGATAATTTTTATTCATCGTTGCAACAATTAATTTTAGTTAAATAATATAATTCAAAACAAACAACCCACAGGTAGTAAAATAGTATATATGGATCATCGTCGTCTTTTTCAAACAATTGTCGGATGATATACTCTTCAATTTCGTATGATAGTTTTTGTTACTTTTTCCTACTCACTAAATATGTGTGACATGCCATAGAGACTCAAGTTTCTCCATTATATAGATTTGTCAAATATTTCACCTTCCATTTTTTTTAATAAAAAAGAATATTTAATAAAAAAGAATATTAATAAATGATACATATCCCTTTTTATACAAATATTCTGGAAAGGCATTTTTTTTATTGATATAATGTTCATTCGTCTCCTTTTTTTTCATCTTTCTTTAATAATTTTTTTTTATCATTTAATATGGTTATGCCTATTTTAATATTCGTCTCCATTTTTTTATGAGATGTTGTTGATTTACGAACTAATCGTCTCCTTTTAATCTTCTGGAAAGGAATTTTATATGATTTACGAACTATTTGATCTAATAAAAAAAAATACTACTTACAAATGAGAGTTGATTGGAAAGGCATTTTGAATATTTAATAAGGGATAATCCTAGCCAAGAAATATTTAATAAAAAAGAATATTAATAAATGATACATATCCGTTTTTATACAAATATTCTGGAAAGGCATTTTTTTTATTGAAATAATGTTCATTCGTCTCCTTTTTTTTTCATCTTTCTTTAATAATTTTATTTTATCATTTAATATGGTTATGCCTATTTTTCATGTGGATGAGGAGAAAATGACAAAGCACTGCATCATTGCCGCCCAAGAAGCCAATAAAATGACAGGTTGTATGAGTATATATCTTTAATTCTAATATTTGCATCAATTAATTTACGATTTATAATATTATTATATCAACTATTTTTTATGGATAAAATATATTTTTTTTAAATAAAATAAAATTTAAGTTAATTTTTTTAATTTTAAAGTTTCTTTATATTAATGAAGTGCTAATTGTTATCAATTGCTATAGTACAGTTGGTTGATAGGATTAAGTCCATCTCCTATATGTGGTTGAAGGCGAAGTACGTTACTCTTCTTTTCAATTTACATGGCTGGTGGCTTAGTCCGTTCACCATGTTGGGCATAGGCTAATAATTTCTTTCTGTTTGTATCTCTTTTCTTGTTTTTGTTTCCCTTTGTAAATATTGTTCAGACCTTATTGTTCTTCCTTGGTACACCTTGTGCTAGGAAGAACGCTTTTATTTGGTAATATATTTCATTTTAACTTCTTCAAAAAATTGCTATACATTTATTTCCACCTCTATATTTTCAATGTATTTTTTTTATATACTTATCTATTTAATATTTCTGTGATTTAAATTTATTTATTCAATTATTGATTTTGTTGATTTCAAGTTATATGTCATACCTTCTTTCAAAAAAGAAAGATAGAAGCACTACTTTGAAGTTTCATTATAAATTGAGAGGAAATTAATGTTGGAAGCCTTCTATCAAAAGAGAACAATCAAATGAATTTAGAAATATAAATATGTGTCTCATTCTTGATGCTATGTGATCTACAAGATGATTAAGATCTCATGAGGATGATGAAAAAAATAAAAGTTAGACATAAAGACTTTGAAGTTCACATATAACAAGAATATTGATGTAACTTAATTTAGAAGTTGTTCAAATAGATTATCTTATGTACAATGTGCCTAAATGTGGTTGGTTGAGTAAAGTTTATATATGAATTTTATATGATTTATGAACTATTTGATCTAATAAAAAAAAATACTACTTACAAATGAGAGTTGATTGGAAAGGCATTTTCGCGCGTAAAATCTAAATCGTTAATATGTTTTCGATGCCGTTTTCGCCTATGCGCTTCTGATACTTAACTCTATCACATTGTACAGAAAAATTCCATTTGCAAGCATCCCAAATCAGTTTTCCAAAACCTCACATAACGCTAGTTTTACAACACGGTTAACAATCAAATGATCACACGAAAATCTCGTTTTCTCCCAAACGACTCAACCAACTTAAACACAACATCAAAACAGATTTTTTAGTTGTTCTAACTCATCCAACAACATCAAAATCACAGCTAACAACTTATTTAATCAAAAACTCATTTTTGACCCTTTTCGCATAAACACCAACACAACTTCACAAAATCAACCACAATTCACAAAATTTGAATACTCAAGGTTTCATTCAACAACAACAACATCTCATAACAACAACAACAACATCAAATCATGAAATCATCAACAATCAACGACAACAACATCATATTTCATCCAATTAAGCAAAAACCAACACATATTCATATACTCTAACATGTCAACTAAGTGGGTACACGAAAATCCATCAATTAATTCACAAATCAACAATTAAGCACTTTTGAAATTGAGTAGAGAAAAGTGATTATAGCTTAAATATGAAAGGAATTATCCCCCTTACCTCTCACCAAGCAAACCCTAGCATTAACTTCACTTTAGCTCCACTCTCTAGCCTCTTCTTCCTTCTCTAGCAAGACCACTCGAATGTGGTACCTAACCACTCTACTACGGTACTGTGACTACTCAAATATGGTGTTTCACTAATTATAACCTCTAACTTCTTCAACGACATAAAATATTTGAAGAGACTATATTCTTAAGATCGTTATTATTTTCAAAGGAACAATATATCTCGAAAGAGACTATGATATTAAGAATACTCTTAATTCCGAAGAGATAGAAATTATCGAAGGGACTATGCTCTTAAGTCCATTCATGATTTTGAAAGGACGTTATAACTCGAAGGGACTATGATCTTAATAACACTCTTTAAATTCTAAGGGACATAAATTAGAAGAAGAAAAGAATAGTTTATTAGCACAAGTTGAAAGAGGAAAAAGAGAGGAAAGTTCTTTGACAACTAAAGAGAACTTTTGGTGTAAGAATTAGTGAGAGTACTGGAGCAATTATTATACAATGTAAGAACCAATGAGACAACCGAAATGGAGGGTCGAGATCGTTTGACCGTTGTGGAATCAACGACATGATCTTGCCTCCCTGGAGGGATTTAGAGATTGAGTTTTGTGAAATGGAAGAACTTTATTAACACAGAGACCGTTTACACGTGCTTATACACGTGCATAAATATTTTGACTCATATATTAACACAGAGAACTTTTTAAAAAAACATATTTACAATTCTTAAAAAAAAAACATATTTACAAAATATATTAAGTTTTTCCCCAAAAAAAATATATATTAAGTTTTTAATAACATAGAAGGATTAACTATATTGAACACAATTATGTAAAGAGAATATGGGATTTTAGAGGTATTTTGGATTGACTTTTTTGTTATTTCAATTATACCTTTAAACAATTTTTCCTATAATAATGTTATATTGTTGGTGTCATTGAAAAAGATAAATATGATTTGTTGAGTTTCTTACATTTGAAAGTCACAAATATTTATATTTATAATTTTAATCTATATCAAAAAATTTATTTAAAATATCGTTTGTAATTTACACGCAAATTCCTATAAAATATCGTTGAAAATATACACGTTTTACTACAATAAAAAGAACGGAAAGATGTGCACGTCTTTTCGCTATTATATTAATTAAAGAGAAATGATATTTGAACAACTATTTTTTGACAACTTTTATATCATATTCACATTGTGTTTTTACTTTCTCTCTATTGTTTTGCTTTTTATTTATTTTTTTTGGTTATCCCATTTTTTTGACTAATCACATATTAAGTTGGTGGTGGAATTTCTTTCCTATTTTTAGAAATATCTTTATAGTTATGTATAAGTCCATGGTTAAATAAATTGCTACACATATTTGATTATTTCACCTTCCTACATTACTTGATGCCACCACATATGTTCCTTCCAATCTTCAAACACGTATTTAACTAGTTAATTAAACTCTGAAAACACTATAAATAAGATGCACCCTCTCTCTAGGTCTCTATGTAGCTCTCTCTATTATCAACCTTGAAACGATTAATTTGCACTCTGATTAAGAACCTTACAGATATCGACCATTTATCTTTGATGATGAAGCAAAGGTATCCCTACAAATATATATGTGTATATATCTTTTTTGGTGTAATATTTTTGAACCCCTTTAAATTAGTTTTCTTGAACATTGTTCATTCTAATTTGCACTTCTCTATCTATATATTTTGATTAGTTGAGTTAACTATTATATTTTCTTGAACATTTAGGTTAGAGGGTAAGATAGCAATCATCACTGGTGCAGCCAGTGGAATAGGGGAAGAGGCAGTGAAGTTGTTTGTTGAAAATGGAGCATTTGTTGTTGCAGTAGACATTCAAGATGAATTAGGTCATCAAGTTGTATCTTCAATAGGTTCAAATAAAGTGACATACCATCATTGCGACGTTAGGGATGAAAATCAGGTTGAAGAAACTATCAATTTCACTTTGGAAAAACATGGTCAACTTGATATCATGTTCAGCAATGCCGGGATACAAGGCTCTTTATTGGGCGTACTCGAGTTCGATCTAAATGAATTCAAGAAGACAATGGATATAAATGTTATTGGTACAGCTGCTATAATTAAGCACGCTGCCCGTGCTATGGTTGCCAAAAATGTTCGTGGATCGATCATATGCACCGCAAGCGTGGCAGCTTCTGCCGGTGGAACTGGTCCTAGTGGTTATACTGCATCAAAACATGCTATTTTGGGACTTGTAAGAGCAGCATGTAGTGAACTTGGTGGTTATGGAATAAGAGTTAATAGTGTCTCCCCTTTTGGAGTTGCAACACCTCTTTCGTGTGCACCTTTCAATTTAGAGCCTGAAGTTGTGGAAGCATTCGTAGGTTCTCAGGCTAATCTGAAGGGTGTTGTGTTGAAGGCGAAGCATATTGCTCAAGAAGCTTTGTTCCTTGCTTCTGATGAAGCTGTTTACATCAGTGGTTATAATTTGGTGGTTGATGGTGGTTTCTCTGTGGTTCATAATATAGAACAAATGGTTTAAACTTTTTTTAACCAGAATTTTCTAGTTGCATTAGATTTGGATTTTGATATCGTGTTGATGGTTAACATAGGGATCTTATGTTAGAGAACTTACCATTAAAAGTTATTGGATTTTACACCTTCAAAGAATACACAGGTAACTTTAATGGTTTGATCTATAACATATATAGTACTCTTGCTCAATTTGCTTTCTATATTTGTGTATCTTGTGTTTAGGATTCTGGGCTATAACTATTGCAATCCCTCCTCACAGGATCTTGTTTTTGGTATCCCATAGCATTTATTTAATAAATATTGATAGTATTTTTACTGAAATAATGATTATTATGTAATAATATGCCACATATAAATTAAATTCATGAAATATTTTTGCTAATAAAAGTAAAAAAAAAATATCAATAGAAAACAAGATTACAAGAAAGTAAATCTAAAGTTAGGCATACCTAAAAGGTCTCTAACAAAAAGAAAGGTGTAATAAGGCAGGCTAGGCCATTGAGCATCTACTAAGTTATTAACATGCCTTCCAAAGACATCAACTACATGTCCTCACTTATAAACACTTCTTTCGACCATCTCTTACATGATGTGAGACTCTTTAACACCCCCCTCACGCTCAATGGTGGTAGTCTAATAGCAGGTGGCTCAATGGATCTTCAACGAGGCTCTTATACCATCGTAGAACTTGTGGTTGGGCCAAACGCGCTCAATGGTGGTAGTCTAATAGCAGGTGGCTCAATGGATCTTCAACGAGGCTCTTATACCATTGTAGAACTTGTGGTTGGGCCAAACACAACTCCACGAAAGCAGCTTCTGAGGCGATGGTTGCCTCCACCTATAAACTTGTTTAGGCCATTCTTATCTGATGTGTGACTCTTTAACATTACCTTCTTTGGAGTAATGTGTATAAATGTTGTTCAATGTTTTAGCCAAATGAATGCAAATCCTACACCTGTTCCTAACCACCCAACGGATCATCATATCTTCATTGTTGAAAGCTACTAACATTACATTTTGTGAGTTATTTTCTGTCCATAGGTCCTTCCAACCCATAGCATTGGCTTTTTCAATTGAAGGTAAAAAAACATGCTAACTGAGAAGGAGAAGAGAAAAGAAGGATGCAAAAAGATTTTTATACAAGTTCGCAACAACCGTTGTCATATCTAGTACTCCCCTTCCAACGAGCTTTGCCTCGTTATATAGGACTTATTCTTCTAAATAACAAGTATTGTATGTTTTGCGTCTTCAAGAATTGTGAGTATTCGTACGTTACCTCTCCAGATTTTTTTTTCAGTAGAAACCTTTTAGTCTTCACATTGCCTTGTTGAGGAACCGAGTGTTTACCTATCTTTTTATATTGTCCAATATTATTTTCTCTACCTCTTCATGCAAATAAGTATTCATACATCAACAAGTTCCCAAAAAACTCAAGCACATGTACTCAGAAAATCTAAATAACATATATAATATAATGGAGTTAAAAGATTTGACTACTATAAAGGTTGAAGAATGGCAGTGTTCTCTTGAAGAAAATTAACAGAGTTCAAGAAAGATCAAAGGAACATGTAACTGATCAAGCTTTGCAAGCTCAAACCTTCAAGAAAACTAATGGAAGTAAGTGGAAAGGGAAAAACAAACTGAAAAAGGGTGGATCACATCAAGAAAGATGGTGATCAAGCTAAATCGTCATTGAGAAGCATTCCCTTCAATCAAGAGAAGAAAGGGAAATCACAATCTGGCATAAAGAATGTTCAATGCTATAATTGTCAAAAATATGGTCACTTTGCAAAAGATCGCAGAGGTAAGAAGGGTCCCAGAAGCTATGGTAAACCAAACAAAGAAGCACATATGGCTTAAGGTGGTCCATTTTAGACACTATATTTAGGAGGAAATATATATTTTGTATCTTTTGTAGATGAATTAAGCAGAATGACGTGGGTTTACTTGATGCAAAGTAAAGATGAAGTGTTCGAAATATTCAAGTCATTCAAGCTATCGGTAGAGAAGAAATTAGAAATACAGATCAAAATTCTAAGAAGTGATGGAGGAGGTGAGTATACCTCTAATGTTTTTGAAAGCTTTTGCAAAGAAAATGGTATCAAACAAGAAGCCACAACACCTTACGCAACTCAACATAATGTTTTGGCTCAAAGGATCAGAAACTTACAAAACTTATAAAACTTACAAACTATGATGTGATTCCAAATAATCTCATCACACCAGATGGAGATATAATTCAATTAGCATTATTTGTCGATGTTGAACCAATAAGCTATACCGAATCTTGTAAACATTAATTATGGAAAAGATATATTGAGGAAGAAATTGAAGCAATTGTGAGAAATCAGACATGGAGTCTGGTTACTTTTCCTGCAAGCAAGAAACCTACAGTTGTCAAATGAGTCTATAAAGAAGTGAACAACCCTCTTTACATGCAATTCAAGACCTGATATATGACGTGACATTGTAGGAGTGGTGAGCAGATTCATGCAAAAACGAAAGCTGTCACATATTCAAGAAGTAAAAAGGATCATGAGGTATCTCAGAGGTATAAATGATTATGGGAAGAGCAAGCACATATAGACCAAATACCACTTTCTTCGTGATCAAGTAATTAAGAGCGGGATCATTCTCACCTACTGCGAGAGTGATGATCAAGTAGCAGATGTACTAACTAAGTCATTAAAGATTGAAAAATTCAAAGAGATGAGAAAGTCACTCAATGTATTATGTCTAGACAATTTGAATTAAGGAGTATTGAACTGCAATTCAAATATAGATGTTTAGACTTGGAAGAAGTCATTCTGAAAGCCCAGAGGATATGTTGGTTCACTAATATAGTATATAGGTGTTATGATGCATATACTTCAGATTAGCACAAGGTTTTTAGTTTGTTAGTATTGGAGAAGTTACTTGCTATGCATACAACAAAAAGAGTTGTTTGCGACAATTAAAAAGTGGATTTGCAACGGTTTTAACAGTCGCAATTTGCCATCTGCAATGGTTCCCAAACGGTCGAGGATATCTGTGTCGTTAGACCATTTTACGATGGTTCAGAAAACCATTGTTTACAACTGCAGGAACATGATTTGCGACAATTTTTAACCATCTCAAGTCACTTTTTTTATATGGGGTGTTGCGATGCTTTAGAACTGTCGCAATTCATGAAAAATTATTTTAAAAATAAATCAAAGATTATATAAGAAACACTAATTGACAAAAATAAGCGATAAAGTCACTAAAGTCATGTATTCTAACTAAACACACAATTAATCTATAATTACATTCTAATATATTTGTCAAAGAATGCACATTTGCATAAAAATGCTTCTTAATCACAGCCATACTCTTTATCCAAGCTATGAATTGGCTATGTAATGCAACACAGACATTTGCATTAAAACGCCTCTTAATCATAAAGGTTTCTTGACATATGTCTTTATCTACACTGTCATATCAAATATGTATCAAATGCTCTTTACATTCACTTACCAAAAGGCTTTCAGAATATCCACAGCACGACTATCACTATACAACGAAGACCGGTCCTTCAAGATTTTCGCAGCCTGTAAAAAGTATGGTTTGTTTATCATGACATCGATGAACACCAGCAAAACAATTATCATATAGAAAAGTAAATTCAGAGAACTAAAACCAGACTCTTAATACCGATAAAATTGTAAAAATGTAATTACTTAGTTACAAAATAGGAATTGTTGATCTTACTTACTCAATTCACTATTGAACAACTCAGTTACCACAAAGTAATACCATCAAAGCCAACTTTACTTACTATTTTAAAATTATAAGTATGGTTTGACGATTCAATGGAAAACATTGGTTATAAACTTGCAGGCCGAAAACAGAAGTAGGCCGAAAACAACAAAACCTGCACTAAAACTGCAGAAGACGAAACCAAAAACTGAAGGGAAACAAAAGCAGCAACACGACATAAAAACCAAAAATTCTGCACAAAATTGCAGCTCCTGCAGCAAAATCTAAGACAGAAAACAGCCACTAGGTCACTTTCCAGACAGAAGAGTCGCATATTACACCTCCAAAAGAGACACTCAACCTCTAAAAAGACTACCGACACGGGTCAACACATGCAACATTCAAAGGGAGATCAAATATGATGAAGCTGAATTATTCAAAGCTTATGATTTAGTTGACAATTTATAACTAAGTATATAATTTTGATGTAATTGATCTTGAAGACTCTCAAAATCTAGAACAAAACGTTCAAGTGACATTACCTATAGGCTATAGCCTTATTGTTACAGACTTGGTAGTTATTAGGTAGAATAAAAATAAGAATAGTGAGAGCCTAATTATTATGAATACATTTTCTATCAGCAGAAGCAAAACATACATAGAATAAGAATAAAATTTTTAATTTTTAATAAACATAAGATGATAGTATTACGTTTTTTGGGTAAAGGGAAACTGAACTAACCTTTGAAGCCAAAAGAGTCGCAAGGGGTGTGCAAAATCGAGTTGTTTCAACCGCTGTCACAGACCAGGGATGTTGCAAGGCTGTCATTAGCTGCAACATATGTTTAACGAGTGACCGCCTGTAAAAGCATAAACGAAGAATCTCCATTACATTAATGAACAACATATATCGCAGACGTATGCACTTAGCTCTTTCTTTGACAATGTAATTGTGATCATTGATGAAACATGAGTAGTCTCCAACTAAGCAGTAAAACAGTAAAACACATTAAATAATATGAAGTAAACCCTCGTTTGGGTCCTTGAAAGTGTACCTCGCTATCAGGCACATCCCTGGATCAATGAAATGAACCAAAAACTCCTTCAATGTTGGTTCGTTAGTCAAATAAATCCAAAACGTTAACTTGGTGTTAACTCTGGTGATGTATCCCAATTTTTTGCCACATCAGATGCTTAGTGGGATGTCCACATAGTCTAGGGACCAAAATGAATAGAATAAGTCCGTCATTTTTTGGGTAAAGTTGAACAAACTTCAATCTTCATCTTCTTGATGCTCCCTCTCTCAAACCTCCATCAAGCATCATACTCACCAAAACAACCACAAAATACCAAATTTTCGATCTAAACACTCAAAAATCAATACTTTTATATTCCTTCCTTTTCAAAACTTGAAAAATATGCATTAATCCAAATTAGGGTAAAATGTAATCATCCAGACCCATCAAAACAAAAACCTTCTCAAATTAAAATCCTCTCTCAACAAATCATGTGAATTAAACCATTATTTTCATTTTCAAATAGCTACACTCATCTCTCTTGCTCACCTTCCACTCACTCGCTAAGCCTAACATCATCTTTGTTCATCACTCTCCACTTTTCCATCTTATTTTCACCACTGTTTCATCAAAATGAAAAAAAGGGATAAATAGTAAATAAAATAGACCCTATCAATCAATGTGCAACATCAACCTCAATCACAAGTTTTGTTCATTAGAGAAAGTAAAAAAGGAAGAGAAACAAAATAAGAATGAAAAGGTTGTTTATATTGGAAATTAATGGTTGCAGGGAGGGTAACGGAGCTAGTGTTATTTTTATGGGTTACATTAATCTCTTTGATTAAAAATTGTATACCAGATCTATGGTTTTTGGTGCTCATAACAATGTGGAGGAGATGGTGTTGGAATGGAAATAGAAGAAGAAGAATTTGAATGCATACATTTGTTTCGTCCCAATTTTGTTTCTGAGTCTGGTTATTTCTCTTTACTTTTTTTTTCTCTTCTTTCTGGATTTGTTGTTCTTCTCAAATTTGTTCTATAAAGTTGGTACCATTGTTGAAGAAGTTCATCTCAATGCAAATTTGGTACAGCAACCCACGAACAAGAAGGGATGAAGTTTCTGGGTACAGAGTTGAAAGAATGAATCTAATGGTTTTTAGTTTTTTTTTTTAATTTAATAATTAATACTTGTATTCATTTTGGTCCCTTGCCAATCTCGAAGTCACACGTAAGCGCCTAGAATGGCAAGTGTAACAGACACATCAGCACCGTCAACACTCTGTTAAAGTTTTGGACTTATTTGACTAACGGAACTAAGATTAAAGGAGTTTTTGGTTCGTTTCATTGATCCAGGGATGTGCCCGATATCGAGGTACACTTTCAGGGACTCAAATGAGGGTTTACTCAATAATATGTCTTTACCCCTGTAATTTGAGCGGGTTCTGGTTTACCCTCTGTAAAAAAAAGTTTAGACTTCAACCCTGTAATATAAAGATTCTTTCGTTTTAGACCCCGAGTTCATCTGACTGGACAAAATCGCTGATGTGGCACGCTGACTGTGTAATTTTGATGACGTGCCATGCTGACAGTGTATTAAAAAATGAAAAATATCTAGAAAAATATAGAAAAAAATGAAAACAAATAAGGAAAATAAAAAAATAAATAATAATGAAAAAAATTCTGGAAAAATTAAAAATGATGAAAAAAATTAATATATATAAAAAAAATTTGAAATAACAAAATTATTCAAAAATAATAATTACATTACATATCAAAATCAAATAAAAAATGAAATTATTTTATAAAAAAATGAAAATTTTTGGAACTCAATTTATTTCAAAAAATTTCAAAATAATTAGAATATATATATTTTTTTAAAGTTCAGTTTTTTCTTTCGAAATTAAAAAGTTCATTTTTTATTAATTATACAAAAAATAAAAATATTGGAAAATATTTTTTATAATTTAAAAAACAAAAAATTAGATAATATTTTTTGAATTTTTTTAAAATTAAAAATTGAAAATATTTTTTTGGAATTTAGATAATATTTATGAAAACTTAAAAAAAATAGTTAATCTTTTTCCAGAATTTCAATAAAAAAAATTCAGATATTTTTTCATTATTATTAATTTTTTTATTTTTCCAGATTTTTTTTAATACACAGTCAGCATGCCATGTTATTTAAATTACACAGTCAGCGTGCCACATCAGTGATTTTGCCCAGTCAGATGACCTAAAACGAAAGAATCTTTATATTACAGAGTTGAAATCTGAACTTATTTTTTTACAGGGGGTAAACCAGAACTCGCTCAAATTACGGGAAAGTAAAAGCATATTAACCCAAAAATATATAACCATATACCATTTCTATTTTTTTTAAGGGAAACCATATACCATTTCTACTATTTTTCTCAAAAATAAAAAAGATATAACATAACATACCCTGAAGCAATTCCATTTCCATTCAGTAACATCTGGTTTTGTTAGAAGGTTGAGTACCCAAATAACTCATAGCAGCAAAAGTGGTTGTGTTCCTAACAAGAGGGGTTGATCTAAGTCTAACCAAACATGTATATGTCAAGGGACAAAGGCGTACAACGAAAAAAATGATGTGACGGTTGCACAAAAGGGTTGTAGTAACCGTCACAGTCTCCTTGAAGGTCGCAAATCCGGTGTGACAATTTTGTCAAGTATTGAGTCATAGTCACATAATTCGTAATTTGTTTTGATACGTGGTACCGCGAATTGGTTCGTGCATCCCGGTTCTCTAATAAGGGTAACGAATTTTGTGACTATGATTGGGCCAATGTATGATATAGAAAGTTCACATATATACTATTGAAGTCAAAGAATAAGAAAAGTGTGTAGAGTTGTTGCCATATACCAAAGTTCATACATTCACTCTAGTTTCACAATATTCACTTTTCCTTTCTCTATTTTCTCTACAATCCTAACATCCTCCTCATCACCCCCGCACACAACCTGCCCCTAACATCACCAATCACACAAGAAAACATGTTTTGGATGTAATTAATCTTAATTAAAATGTTAAGCAGTATGATGGGAGCTTAAGAAACCCTAAACCCGCCTTTTTAGCAAATCATTCTTTCTAATTACACATGTGCTGAACTAGATTGTCTACCCGTGCTTCTGCACGGGTCATATATATTGAAAAAATTACTTAAATGCAATATTATACTCCGTCCGGTTTTATTTATAAGAGAACCTTTGGTCAACAAAAGTTAATGTATCTAGTTAAATATTCAATCTAAATACATTAACTTTTGTTGACTTAACTTTTTCTTATAAATAGGACCGAAGGGAGCATATTACATGCTATTCTAAAAACTTGGATGACATAGTAACAAACAAAGATGATTTGATTTCATATTTCATATTTACAGATTATGGAAGAAAAAAAATTATACACTACATTTAAAGTCGTATAGATGCAATCACCGACTTCATCAATTAACAAAATTATCATACCATTTCTTGATGTAACTCTTGATATTACAACATATTTCTACCACTTATTAGCTGATGTGACTTCAGATAAAACTCAGACACCATATTTCTACCGCTTATCAGCCGATGTTGATGCCCTAATATTAACCTCTCAATTGCTAATGCATGGAAACTGGCAGAATTAATGGTAAATCAAAACATGTGCACAATCTAGTTTACCTACACGTAAAAAACGAACAGTCACGATTAATGCTCAACAAATCATCAATGGTGCAGAGCAATGATTGAAACTTGTGCATGCACTAACCATTTCAATGACCTAAGTTTAACATCTCATTTAAACTCTTCATTCTGAAGAAAACGAAGAGCCCCTGTTAATGAGATACATAGATAGCTTGGAATCATTTAATTTACCCGATTGGTACCTTTTCTTATGGCTAAAGTTACTTGTTCAAATCACAATTATTATGTGGATCAGTTGAAAGAATTAGAACTGAAAGAAGGTTTTCTATGCACAAATAAATAGCTTGAAATGGTTGGATACTATTTTCAAGTATAATGATAGTTTAGATTGGAATTAGAACTACTGATACCTTTTTTCATTGCATTTGCTCGTACGTAGAATACACAATCTTGCTTGGCACCAAAGCTTCAACTATCCTTCATGTGTCTTTTAATATGATTTTTTTTCGCATTCATAAATGAATAAAAAAAAAAGCATTGAACTTTACTAAAACATAAGACATAATTCTCATTAAAAAAAAAAAGATCAATTTGACCATATTTGAATGCTAAGGGACTTTCAAGATTCAAATCAAATTAGCATACCATGACACCAACAAATCCAATAACCAATTGATAGCTTTTACAATGGACAATATAACTTATTTACAATTTAGATGGAATAAATGTTGATTCTAGGAAAACATTGGCGTAGAAGCCATATGAAAGGTGAGTGGTGTATCCCTTCAAGTTCCTCCGGTCTCGAATATAGTAGGTATATAGACATGTCAGCATAAGTTAGTGTCTACGATGAAGAAAATACAAAAATATCAAATGATCTTAACACCATAGATGCACAATAATATTATTTGTCTGATATAGATGATGATTTTCAAAATAACGAAAACCGGAAAACCCGATTGTACATCATCCTAACTTAACCACTTGACTGAACCATATCTAAAGTTCAAGAGATCATGTGCATAAGAAACAGCAAGACTCCCCATTACAAAGTCTAATCTCATATGCTCCGGGAACCTAACTCGGTTCAACTTTTGACAAATGATAAACTGAAAATATAAATATTACACCAACGTGATTCAATGGAACAGTAGATAATTAAAAACACTAAATTATCATTGAAGAAAGGTGTGAATATAATCATCTTCTCACATGCATCCAATTTGATTATTTTTCATTGTGATTATAATTTTACAGATGAAACGATAGAGTATGTGAATTTCGGGTTACCTGAGTATCGATGTCCAAAATGTGATGCTTATATGTGGTACGATGAAAGAGTACAAAAAGATTATAACCCAACGAAACCAAAGTTTTCAATGTGCTGTCGACAAGGAAGGATCAAAATAGCGTATCCAAGCCTACCTGAGCCGTTGCGTGAATTGTTTTACAAGAATGACAGGCAAAGCAAATATTTCATGGAAAATATTAGATATTTCAACAGTATGTTCGCTTTCACTTCAATGGGAGGAAAGATTGACTCCTCAATGAATAAGGGAAAGTGTCCCCTTACATTTGTTATGAATGGAGAGAATTACCACCAAATTGGTAGTTTGCTTCCTTTGAAAGGAAAAGAACCTAAATTTGCACAGTTGTATATTTACGACACGGACAACAACGAGATCAAAAATAGAATGACGGTCGTTAAGTAAGTTGCCTAAATCAAATTGAGTTTACATTATATTTAAGGCGTTGATTTTATTAATGAGTTTATGCATATGTTATTTTTTTCTACTCATATTCTCTTTTATTATTTTGTATAGTATGGAAGATGACAGTGCAGGTTTGAAATCAGCCATAGTCAAGGATTTAAAGCAAATACTCGACAATTTTAATTCATACGCAAAGAGTTATAGCTTATAGATCTTTTAGGGACAAGTTAAAGGAAAATGATTATCCGGAACTCCGACTAAGGATATTAGGCAAACGAAATCGTGATGGTAGGAGATATAACTTGCCTACGGCAACAGAAGTGGCAACACTAATTGTTGGTGATTTTGAATCTTCTGATTTTGATCGTGACATTGTTGTAGAGAAACGATCTGGTCTATTAAAACGGATATCTATTTTTGAGCCATCGTACTTTCCCATGCAATATCCATTGTTATTTCCTAGAGGTGAAGATAGTTTTCGAAGTGGCATAGAATTCAAACACACTAAAATGACCATTCAGAACCGTTAGATGTATCAAACACACTTGCCTACGGTAGGAGAGTGTGAGAAAAGTTTTTTTTTTTTTTACACTAAAATGACCATTCAGAACCGTTAGATGTATCAAACACACCATAATTTTAATACACTTGATTATTTTCTTTTGTCTCCTTCTCATCAGCTTTCATCATTGATAAACAACCCTTAAAAATAAAAAAAAACCTTGAATCACTCTCCATTCGTTCTTTCTCTATCAATTCACTCTCCAATCTTTGCTTATTCCTCATAAAATCAACACTCTTTGATGCAGAATTCTTAGCCACGCAAATACCCATTTTCCATTCACCATTCTCATGGTAGAATGTTCATGTGTCTCTCAAAAAATTAATTCTGAGATTTAGAAAAGAATGGTACTCAAATTGGTATATATTATCTACAATGAGATTTTTTTTTTAGACAGACTCAATGAATATAAGAATCAAACTAAAGGTAAACAAAATTTGGATCTAAGGAAGAATAAACTGTAAAAAGGTTTTGTAACACCCATACTAAACGTATCTAGAAAGTTTAGCATGTGCATTATCTTTAGTACTGGATACATTAAAATTTACAACATAAATTTCTTCGAATGAATATATATACAACAACACGCGT
>Ga0228710_1006980_pt1 | contig 16875 bp, 8 predicted proteins | sample MedpolnodulmetaG_FD_177995 | JGI IMG/M metagenome (GOLD analysis project Ga0228710, IMG submission 177995) | Root nodule microbial communities from Medicago polymorpha collected in Santa Monica, California, United States - pink nodules | ecosystem: Host-associated > Plants > Roots > Nodule... | reverse complement strand
AGATATTTAAGCATAAATGGTATAAATACACTCAAATGGTAGCTTTTCCTTAGATAACTTGCAGAACAAGTCACTAAAATGCCTAGATTAACACATAAAATATGTTACTTTTGAGCACTTATCAAATACGTTTCACATGATTTAACATTATCAAATTCAATTTTTCAATCCTTTTAATCAATTCAAGAAAGTTGACATTACTATAATGATATAATTTAATTTTTTAAATCTTTGAAAGACAACATTAAGATTAATTTCTCTAGTAGGCCTATTTTCAACTCATGATCATATCAAATATATTTTCCCAATATTCTTTCAATATTTATCTTAGTGAATTATATTGGAGCAATTTTGATATACACAACACATCCAAAATTCACTTCGATGAGAAATATTAGGTTGTTAACCTAAAATCAATGGTAGATTAAGGGGGGACTTACATGTAGTAATGTGTTGGCTTGATGTAGATCAATATCGCAATATACAAGATTATTTATTACCAAAATAGAGTTTATGAGACAATGTCTCATAACCAAACTAGAGTTTATAAGGTATTGTCTCATAGGTATCAATCATACGATTAACTTTAGACGTCTAAATAATGGATCTTCAAGTCCATTTTTATGAGTATATGCTACCAGCTGTTCAATGTTAATTTTAACTGACGAATGATACTTATCAAATGCTTTCTAAAAAGTTCAGAAAATAAACTTTTAGTCAAATTGTTGACCTAATAATCTCACAAATTAGTTTATGCATCATAATAGATCTGAGATAACCCAACGGTCTTGCCAACGATTTGTAAACTTCTGGTTTACAATAATATGTGCTTCTATTGCACTAATAATATGTAAACTTCATATTTATAATAATATGTGCTTCCATTGCACTAATATAAGTGTAGTTTAAATCAAAGATAAATTTTTTCGCTACACTTGTTTTCTCCAGAGTATATCTCGTAATATGGAGATATTTAACATTTTTTTTTTCAATATGATATCCTTGAAACGTAATAAATTTTTTATATAATGCTCTTCTGGATATCATATAATGCATTCTCGGTGCGTAATACTATTACTCCATATAACAAAATATTTGCTCTTCTATAGCCTTCAATATTTTTTACTTTTTTTTAGCATCAAATGTAAAAATAAAATTAGTTTCATTTACATTTTTATAGTCTTTTGCACAAGAAAGATTTCATTTACAAACAATTATTGTGCTCCTTAGTGAATCAAAGCTCAAGGAGCAATACTTGGACAAAACCTCGAAATATTATAGACATATATTTTAGAATGAATCAATAATACATATATGATTTATAGTTATTCTGAAAACTAACAAAATTGTCATTTCAAAACAATATAGTTCGTAAATCTTAATCGTTTCAAAAGTAGCAATAATATCAAATTTATAAGCACAATACCTACTATTTCATTAGAAGAAGAAGAAGATATATTCACATTACATTACAACCCACTTACTAGTCGGAGTTACAAGTACGTGGAAGGGTAATGCATGGACATCCACTCATAGATATATTCATAACATTAAGGTTAATGTTTAGTTAAAACTAGAGGGGATGTTAGTGCTATTTAAAAAAAAAAAAAACTTTAAGGAAGGTGTACGTAATTTACCCTTAAATGTATTCATCCATTAAAAATATATAATTTTTATATTAATTGATTGAATGAATATCCGTCCATTGAAAATATGATGATAGATGGATCTGATATTTTTATGTTTAATGGATGAATTAGATTGAATTTTTTTTAAAGAACTTTCAATGAATTGTTGATGGATTAATGAATTATTTTGATTCATCCATTGTCATTCTAATACACATAGACATCTTAAACTATCTCACACCTAAATTAAAAGAAAATGATTTTTCGACACCCAAACTCTAATCTACCATTAGATACAGAGAGAATTAAAGAGAGTGAAATGACTTAAGTGATAAGTTGATAATGTGATAATAGAGAGAAAATGAAGTGTTGAATGAGTGTATGAAAATTGAGAGGTATATGAATAAAAGTGCTCAAATTAAAATTGTAAATTCCTTCTTAGAGATTTTGTTGGCAATGACTATGAAGAGATAAACTGAATGGTAGTAGTGAAATATATAATTGCAAAGTTCCTCCAATATATAAGAGGCTAATGTCAGATAAGAACAAACATGTTTAAAAAATTCAGAAGCCAAAAACACACAAGGCTACATTAGATGACACACCACAAACATACAAGAAAGTTATTTATATTTCAAAAACTAAGTACAAACTCCAATTTGATACACTAAATCAGAAACTATTAGCATCCATCAATATCCCAGCAACTATAGCAACACCCACCAGTAATGGTCCCAAACCATTCCAAAATCATCATTCTTTGCCACCTTTTTTGTCGTTGGAGCTTTGACATGATTACCAAATTTGTAGGAGAGGTTTAGGGTACCCTTAGGTTTCCCGGAGGTTTTCCTTACCTGGCAAAGGACTTTCCGGAAAGAATCACCGGCAGTGTTATCAAGAAGTACCTTGAGAGGAATATGGAAGGTGCCGATTATGGTATCGCATGGGAGGAATTTTCGATGGGAGAGGAGTTTGACTTCAAGAGAGAGACAATTCTGGTTGGCGAGAGATTCGTTGACGATGAACTTGACAGGGATGTTCCATGTGGGGTTTCTTCTGGTGGCACGGTGGATGTAGGTGGTGGCGGTTTGTGGATTGAGTGGGTCGCCCGAGATTGAAACAACGGCGTATACAGACGTCTTGGAGAAAAGATTAAAACCTTTGAGATCTTTTGCAGATATTATGTTGAGTTCTAAGGTTCTGTATTTCATACTCATCATGCAACAGAGAGAGGATTTTATGTTCTTTCTAGGGTTTTAAGAATATACTTGTTTTTAGGGTTTTTGGAATATTATTTTTAGGGTTTGAGATTGCAACGAAAAAATAATTGTAAAGGAAACCTCTAGGTAGGTACCGTTTTTATTGTTTACAAGCAGTATCTTTTCTTTTCATTCAAGTTTCCTTCCTATCTCGTTGGTAATTTAGACTCCCTCCTTCCTTTTTCAAGCATATATAGAAGTTTCATGTTTTATCACTATTATGCTGCTAGCAAATATGATGGAACATTCTATTACTTAAACACTCAAACCCTTTAAAACCAATTCACCAAAATTGTAGAAAATCGGTTAATTATTCCTATCTAAAAGGATTCAACAGTTGGGCTCAAAACACATATATCAAAACTTCAATCTAAACAAAGACTATCCTCAAAGCAACACACTATTAATAAGTAAAACAAAAAAATAGCTTCACTAATAACTGCTTGCAAATTTACATGAGAAGAAATAGCTTCATACTCCATGAAAAATTTATGGTCTCTAAAACAATATGGGATACTAAAGGTGTATCAAGATCAATCTTAGTTTTGATAACGAGTTCTAGTTGTATTAAGAGCATAAAACATCTGATCTTATCTTAGTTTCTTGCAAACAAAAGTAAGTTCAAAAGAAACTTTTTCATAAAAGTGACATGTGTACTACCATTTTGAGTAAATTTTTGGGACAACTCTCTCATATTTTATTGTGTTTTTACTCTCTTTTTCACTCACTCTCTATTGTTTTTGTTCTAAAAGAAGTGAGAAGAAGAATATAATTGTCCCAAAAGTTATCATAAAATAGTTGTACAGATAACTTTTTAGATGAGTTGTACAAATATTAATTCTAATTATTGTCACAAAACAATGTATTTAAAATAGGGCTATAATTTTGTTTAGAATTCCATTGAAGTTGAACTATATATGGCTAAGAGGAGTACCAAGAAAATGGCATGTTGTAATTAAACCGGGATAAACATTACTTATACAACAATAAGTAGCATAAGTGGTAGATTAGATATGTGTAATGGTTCAATAATGAGAAAATACGTTGAAACAGATAACATTTGGGTGACGTTGTGGTACCAATGTGGCAATGTCATGTGACATATAACTATGGTGTAACAAGTGGTTTTCTTATCTTTCTTTCATATAGATTTTTTTTTTTTTTTGTAATTTTTTAAATAAAGGGGACACCTACACGATTTAGTTGACCAATGTAACGTAACATTGTCACCACAATGTCACCCATATCTAATCTCTTGTAAGCATTACTTTCATGAATTCCCTTAATTATAGCTAACATATACATGTTTTTTCATCTTTAATTCTAATTAAATTTCTCAAAGAAAAACAAAACTACTAATTAAAAACACACATTTCGACATAAACTAACACCGAATATGACCAAAAAAACATAGAATCCTCATTTGAGAATAGAGTTTAAAGAAATTGTTTATTAATATTCTAAAAATAACAAAGCAAAATCAATGCAACTAAGCTTAAAAGCAAACTTGTACTAATAAACCATCCAATTCACCAAAATAAAATCGATCAATGATCTTCAGAACTTGATACAGCAGCTGAACCACTTCATGAAGCTCTTCCTTCTCTGTAAAGAGAAAAAAATTAATTAAAAATACAATATTTTGTGAACAGAGAAAATAATTTTAATTCACATGAAACCAGATAAATCCATTTGGATTACTTCCCCCTAGCAAAGATTCATAAGAGAAAGAGAAATGTTCATTCATCAACAACAAACTAATGTACTAAATAATGTTAACCATCTCATCTTATTGAGCCATAAATTAGTGGTTTTAAATAATAATCTCTCCGCCCTAAAATAAGTGATCAAATTTGATTATGTTCATTATTCACATAACATGTTTTAATCATATTTTCTTACTAATATATAAAGACAAATTATAGTATATAAGATGTTTTTGGATTTGTCTTGACGAATATTTTCAAAATAACTTTTTATAATTTGTGATAATAAATAAATAAAGATCAAAATTGTGCATTCGTCACTCATTAGGAGACGGATGGAGTATCCAATAACAAAGGTAACCGAAAATCTTACGGTTGGAGATGGTTCGTGCTCACTGCGTTGACGTTGAATGTGTCGAAATGAAGCCTTGAGTTCCTCCTCATTACCAAGACTCTTATATTGTTTTCTTGCTTCTTGGATTTTCGAGAAATCCATTGAATAATCTCGTGTTGGGCCCTTCTGATCCCATTCCCCAAACCGCGGCACTGGGGGACACGGGCTATTTTCCTGCATCAAAGTTAAATGATTTATAGGTTAGAGGATTGATCATCATAACATAAGTTTTTTCTTATTATGAAATGAAAATAAGTAGTTAATTGCAATAATTGTGTTGTTTATAGTAAATTACTTCATCCGATCATATTTATAAGAGATGTTTGGGTCAACAAAAGTTAATGTATCTGGTTCAAAATTTAGACTAGATACATCAACTTTTGTTGACTCAAATGTCTCTTATAAATAAGATCAGAGAGAGTATGATGAAACTATTCAGTAATTGTTGAAAATCATTGAAAATGAGTAATTGTTGAAAGATTTGGCTCCTGAAAGAGAAGAACCTAAATGGGTTATCAAAAACCTAAAAAAAAAAAAAAAAAAAAAAAAAACAAGAAGAAGCATTACAAGCGGAGGCAAAGCTCTTGCAATAGACTCAATTTCAAGTTAAAAAATTATTTTCCTATTAATATAACACCCTTCAATGGTTCAATCAATCAAAAAACCCATTCTCACAAAATTGGATTCTACGCAGCCACCTCTTTTTGCAGGTTCGACATTAATGGTCGTTAGATCTTGATCGGATGGTTTGAAAAAAGTAGATTTAAGATTTATTTTGTAATTCTTGAAAATATAGCTTATTAAATTGTAATCTTGAGATCTTAATCGATCGATTAGAGACGCATGACTTCGTGAATTTACTGACCGCTATAAAATGCTTTTCTACTTCACACTTGACTTGACTTTACCCTTGCACACCCAAACCACATTATTTTTTGTATAATCACCCTATCGTTTCAGAAAGAAAAAAACGAATAAATAATAGATAGCAAGAGTGAGAAACTAACCTCTGTATATCGTTCCATGACACTGATTTCAAAGTTTTGAGTTGTTAAACTTGAGAGGTATATGTGATTGGGCTTGGAAGGGTTATTTGACGGGTATATATAGGCACACACATACGTGCGTGAGCGCACACACGTGTTTGAGCGTGTATAAATCTTCTTTATATAAAGGGGAACATTAAATAATATTCTTTTTTGGGTAATTAAATAAAATCCGGGTAATATTTAAATAGACTCTTTTTCAATTTTCCTTTTTTATTGTTTATTTTTAATTAATTACAAAAAAAAACGCTTTTTTACGTGCAGTCCTAGTATTACTCCATCTGTCTATTTGGAGTTGTCTATTACAATGCGAGAGTCAAACAAATAAGTTGTTTATCATGTGCAATATTGCATAGATTAAGACAACTACAAATGGTCTTTTTTTATTGAAAACAACTATTATCTCCATTCCAAATTATATGATTCTTTGATCATTTCACACGTATTAAGAAATGTAATTAATTTTGTTTGGGAAAGAGATATTATGAGTTGTTTTACAAAATTGTCTTTAATAAATGATATGGGAAAGATAAATCAAAGAATTGAAAGAAAAGAGAGTAATAAGTAGTTATGGATATAATAGAAAAAGTGACATTAATATTGATATTGTAAAACGACATATAATTTGGGACAATTTGTTTTTCTCAAAGTGACATATAATTTGGGACAGAGATAGTATTATTTAGGCTTAATTGCACTTTTACCCCCTATCTTTTGCTCATTGTGCGATTTTGCAACCCCCTCTTTTTATTTTAAGCGATTTTGCACCCCAGCTTTTTGCCCCCTTTCTGGTTAGATGAACCTTCTTATGTTTAATTGCACTTTTGCTCCTTATCTTTTTGCCAATTGTGCGATTTTGCACCCCCTCTTCTTCTTTTTTTGAGTGATTTTGCACCCCCCATATTTTTCCCTCTTCCCCCTCTTTTAATGATGATTTTGAACAAAACACAATTGGCAAAAGATGAGGTGCAAAATCACTCAAAAAAAGAAGGGGTGCAAAATTGCACAATTAGCAAAAGATAGGGGGAAAGTGAAATTAAGCCTATTATGTATTATAAAATTATGTAATTTAATTACACAAGTTCCAAAATAAATTTATTATTTTTGAGTTCTTATACTCTTTCATTCTTTATTATAAGAAGAAAAACAAAAAAAAACTGCAGGTGAGAAAAACACACAAAAGAGGGGTTGAATTGTGTAAGATTTTTGTGGCTTCTTTTTCTTTAGTTAAAAACAGCCTGTCAAAATCTGAGGTATACTGATTCTGAAGCAGAGTCTGAATGTTGCAGATAGGTACAAAACACAAAGATAAAGAGATAGGGATAGAGAAAGCAGACACATAGCAATTTTATAATGGTTCCTCTTACAATCTAGGAGTAGTCCAATCCTCCTGCACTTCCAAGGGATTTCACTATAATCACACATGATTACAAATTTCTCAAGGACACTTCCAAGAGACTTCTGTATGCTCAAGCACAACTGCAAGAGACTTCTATGCTTTAGGACTCTTTACCAAAAGACTTCTGCTCTAGGACTCTATCTAAAGACTTCTTTTGCTCAAGCACCCCTGCAAGAGACTTCCCTTGCTTAAGCACAACTGCTTGAGATTGTTCCCTGCTTAATCACAACTGATTAAGAATTTCTAGGTGCTTAAAGCTTCGCCAAGAGACTTGTCTACTCAAGCACGCAGGCGGGAGACTTTCTAAAATGTTTACCCCAACTGCTAACAAGTTAATTTGTTCTTACACTCTTTCTAACTAGTAAGTGTAAACTGAACAAATGAACAAACTCGCTCCTTAGGATTTCTAATATATAAACTTGAAAATAATCTTAAGTGTTTTTGCGCTATTTGATTTGACAGAGTTTTGGCACAGAAAAATAATAGAGTCTTCTTACTTCTTCTTCAGGTCTTCAGCTCCTTTTATAGGCAGTGATTTAAGAGACGTTGGAGAAGAGTGTCAGTGATAATATAGTCGTTGTGAAGCTTCGATCACGAATGTTGGCCCTTTTCTTGATGTGGATAATCCTGTTGGAAAGTACTTTAAATCTCCTTTGCTAAAAGGAGAATTATCTCGTGTTTTTCTCGTTCTTGATGTCCTTTACACATAGATAGAAGAAGACAAAATAGTTGTTCTGCTAGATGTTGTGATAGAGACAGCTCACAGAATAAGACAAAAAATTACGTGGATTCTGGGTCCCTCAGAACCACGTAGCCTAGTCAGCTTCTGTGAGACTCTTGTCTACTAGGATGTTGACTTCTGGTTGACCTTCCAGTAGATCTTCCACCATAGTCGCATAAGCTTCCCAATCCCTTTTTGATGCTCTTCTTATGTTCCTTCTTCAAGATAAAAGTTCATGCACGCTTGATCATATGTTAGTATTCCATTGTTCATCAATATTTTGTTATCATCAAAACTTAAGAGAACTTGTATGAACATTCTTGTTCTAACAAAAACGTCATAATCAATTAAATCATTAATTGTTGTAAGTTTTTAAATATTTTTACAGATATATACCCTTATAGAAAGTTGTGAAACATCAAATGCATCAACTAATATTAAAAAAATAAACATTAAATGAGAGGTAGAATTTTTTTTTAAAACAATAACTACACCTTAAATGTTGTGACATTTTCTTATAAATAGGACAAAAAAAATTGAAAACTTTCTTATAATAAGGATCATAGAGGAAGTATTTTGTAAGTTCACACATGATAGAAAAACCATAATTGGTAATAAATAATGGTTGTTTTGAATAGAAAATTAGTAGTATTATTTGTAGTTGTCTTAACATATGGACTATTGCATAGGATATACAAACATGTAGAAATATTACATTCCAGTTTATTTCTCTTAAGAGCTGGGTGAATACTAGATCGTTGAAAGCAGTGCTTATTTTATTTGAATTGATATCGAGCCTCAAGGTTAACTTTAATAAAGGCATGTTGGTTGGTGTTAATGTGGTTGACGCATGGTTGACAAAGGCAGCTTTGGTTTTGAACTGTAAAATGGGTCATCTGCCTTTAATTTTTGGCATTCCTTGCTTCATCGAATTCAATCTAGATTGTAGGGTTAAAAGAGTGGAAATCTTTCTTTGGATAGGTGACTGGTTCTTCTAAAATTTGTCATGTCCTCTCTATCGGTCTACTTTCTTTCCTTCTTCAAAGCTCCCGCAAGTATCACTTCCTCTATCAAATCTATTTTTAATATTTTTTTCTAGGGGGAGTGAGGCTATTAGGAAAACTTCATGGAACATTTGGGATACTATATGTTCAAAAAATTAGATTGGTGGGTTGGGGGTTCGATGATGGGGGTTTAATATGTCTTTGCTTGGTAAATGGCGTTGGAGTTTGAAGAATGAGCATGGGTGTTTGTTGTATAGAGTTATATCAGCTAGGTAGAGAAAATAGGGAGAAGTTTACGTGAAGGAGAAATAGGGGGTTCAGTCTGGTGGAATAATTTAAATAGTTTTAGAAATAGTGTTAATTTGGGAGTTGGATAGTGGATTGATAATAATTTAAGGTGTGAGGTTGGGGACAGTTATTCGACACTGTTTTGGTGGGATCCTTGATAAAGATGGCAACAGTGGCTGAAAAGAAGTTGTTAGGTTGGGGGGACGAGGGCGAGGCTTGGAAATGGCGGGGGAGGTTATGGGCTTGGGAGGAAGAACAGTTGGTGGAGTGTTGTGCTTTGTTGCATTCTATTTTTTTGTTGGATGATGTTAAGGACATGTGGCTTTTGAAATTGCAAGCCTAAAATAATACAATGTTAAAAGTGCGTATAGTTTCTTGCTCTCAACGAATGACAACGTTACATCTAAAAATGATAATATTATCTAGCATAAAAAGGTTCCCCCTGAAAGTAAGCATCTTCGAATGGCATGTTCTTCATAATCGTATCCTTACGATTGATAATTTAATCAGGAGGGATGATTATGGCTAACTCACAACTTTGGTGGGAGGGTGTGGCAAATTGGAGGATGTGAATCATCTATTTATTCTTTGCAATTTTTTCATTCAAATTTGGAGTGGTGTTTTTAATTGGTCAGGCTTGTTCGTTATCAAATTAGCACGCGTCTCGGACCATTTAATTCAGCTTGTTGCTTTGGGAAGTTTTTCAAATTATATTATGTCGGTTATGCTATTGATTTTCCTATCTACTGTTTGGATAATTTGGAGAGAAAGGAATGCTTGAATTTTTCAGCAAAAAGAGGACACTTTGCAACATCTACTTGACAAAATTAAACTTCAATCTTTTTGGTGGCTGAAGGCGCAACACGCTAACTTTGCTTTTTACTATCACATGTGGTGGCTCAATCCTCTATTGTGTTTATGAGGTACTTTGTAATGTTATTTTTTGGCCTTTTTTGCTTTTCCTATGATGTAATTGATACTTTTTTTTGGTATGTCTTGTGTTGAAAAGCAAGGTTGTTTAGTCAATATATTCCATTTTAGCCTCTTAAATAAAAGGTTATGATAGGAAAAACTTAAATAATTATATAAAAGCAACAAAAAGGGTTGATGTCAAAGTCTAGGAGTTTATTACAATTCAGAATAAAGGAGTTTCTATTTGGTGGAAAGATATTTGCAACATAGATTTTGGCAGAGTGGAGATACTTAACTTGTATTCACTTAAAGAGGTCAATAAGGGATTGATGTCTAACTTGTGAACCTCTTCAGACCTTTATGGTCAAAGGCTTGGTATATATCGATCTCGTTCAAAGTTTCATGTTGGGTATGGAGATTATTTTAAAATAGACTTGCAACAAGGGATAAATTCTTCGAAAGATGAGTAATGGGTCAAAGTTCTCTCTAGTTTGTGGGAGATTGCGAGAGTGGAGAATCAGTATCACATTACTCTAAGGTTATACTAACATATAATACACAAATTTCACACTGAATACCCATTAACAACGAATTGTCATGAATTAATCCCTCGTGACCACACCAATTCAATTTTTCACTTAAAATTCATGCATGAAAAATTCAACACCCAACACCAATTGAAATCAAATTCATATGTCATAATTTCAGGAGAATTACACAACATATAAGGGTTTTCAAAAGGAACCTCAATAATTGGGGATGAAGAGACGCAACAATGGTGAGGGTTAAGAACCCTTCTTTCCTCTTTATAAAAACACACCCAAGGATGAATAATTCATCCCTCCCCTTACCTCGAATTCACGGAAGGTTGGAGCTTTTGTTTGATTCCTTAGGTTGTGTTTTTGCCTCCTCCACTCCTTTTTTCTCCTAGGTTTTCACATATTGGTTGAAGTTGCAACAGTAGGCTATGGTCCATTCCCTAGTTTTGTTGATTCATAAGTAGTATTTTCTTATTTTACTGTTGGGATTTCAAGAGGGGTTTTTCACAAAAAAAAAATAAAAAAAATCATCCTCTTAGCGGAACAAATCCGATGAACGGATTTTGATTAAATCATTAATCACAAACCAACAAACACAAACTTAAACACTTTAAGGAATCATGTGTTTATCGCTTGAAGCGCATTATTGTTGATAGTTGAAACCAAGGTGGTTGATCACAAGTGTTGCTCGAACGAAAGTGTCTCTACTCAGTCCACACGAACAGAGTTCTTCCGTCAACGGTGCTAGCTGTGATTGAGCGGAAACTTTTGAGAGAAAGAAAGATTTTAGAACCTATGCGACGGCTAGATACCACTGTTGGGATTTCAAGAAGGATTTTTCAAAAATTTAATCTTCTTAGTGGAATAAATCCTGGTGAACGGATCTTGATTAAATCATCAATCACAAATCAAACAACCCTTAAAAGGATTCATGTGTTTACCTCTTGAATGACAAATCCTTTAAGTCGAACTCAAAGAGTGAGTGATCACGAGTACTCCTCAATGACAACACTACAACCTAATTCCACAATTCATAAACCCTAGTTTTATGAACCCTAGAATCACCCCTTTCTCTCTAAATTTTCGTTAATGTTGGGATTTAAGAGGGGGTTTTCAAAAAAATTAATCTTAACCGAATAAATCCCATGAACAGATCTTGATTAAATCATTAATCACAAATCAAACGAATTAAATGATACATGTGTTTACTCTTGAAACATATATCCTTTGATGATAAACTCATAGAGTGAGTGATCACAAAACACTGCTCTGCAGGCGTTTGTTTGTCTATTGATCTCTTATGAGCATCACTGGTGTATGGTTGTTTAAGGAAGAATCAAAGAAGATGGAGCAAATAATAAATAAGTCCATGTCAAATTGAATTAAAGGCTCATCAAATATTACATAGGAAAACAAATAACCTCACGTTACAGAGCAGCAAAAGTGACTTTAGTGCAGCAAATTTGACTTTAGGTGTTTGGTCATGTGTCTTGGGTCTAAATTAGTACATTGTGTATCAGTTTTATTATGTTATGTAATGTGGGTGAATTGTAGCATTGTATCTGGCGTTGTTTGTTATCATGTGTGATCATTTTGTGGATTGTATTATTTAACTTTGTTCTTGAATCTTGTACACTTTGTGCTTGGCTTAGAGTATTCAGTCTATTTTCTTTTGTATGGTCACAAGAAAGAAGAAAGAATCGTATAAAAAAGAGTAAGTCTTGTATGATCACAAGATCAGATCTATGATGTTTTAGCTACACAAAAACAAACAAACAAATAAATAAACAAACAAAAACTTACTCACAAAATGTTAAATCAATTTTTCAATTTAATAAAGTTGGCTCTTTGCATGTGACTATACATTATATATCTGGTCTTGTGGTCATACAAAACTTACTCCATAGGAAGAAGTTCATCTTAATCAATTTCTTGCTTTTGATAATGACTCTTATAAAATCAGAGCAGAAGATACAGCAAACAAGATCTTGTCCTATAAAATTTCAATATGAAAAGAAAAAGAAAAAAAAAATGTATACTTAAAAAAAGCAATTTTATGACTGATAAGTCCAACTATTGGACTACCAGACATATCAAAACTTTTTACTCCGATCAAAGAGTATCCACACATAACATTATTATCAATTAGAAGTAACAAAAATTCCAAAAAATAGATTCACCAAAATTGAAAACTAATTAAATTAATCTCAAAACATTATGTTTAGCTTTACCTCCAACCCTTCAACCAAATTCAACAGAATTGCTTAAAACAAGTTTTACTGAACCCATGGCAGGGATTCAAATTACTCCAAATCACACATGACCAACAGGCATATAAAAAAAATAAGATTTCACTACAACAAAAGAGCATCACCAAAACAAAATTGTAACCAAAAGAGAAAGAAAAAAAAAAGAGCATCACCAAAATTATAGTAGGGACAACATGGAATTTCAATGATGATCGGACATGTCTTCATTGTGGATGTTCTAAGAGGCTACTCTCACTTTACCACAACATTGTAAACGATTTACCACAACAAAAGAACATCATTAACGTCACATTATCATATAACAACAATAAGGGATAAATTAGATAGTGCCTCATAGTGGTCTCCACTTTAAAACCAATTCATCAAAATTATTTGAAACAATTTAATTAATCCTACTCTATGAATTCAAATTACTCTAAATCACATGATAATCCAACACACTTTAAAAATTCACTCTAGATAGGAAACATCCGATGATGGGGAGCTGTGATGCTTTTTGTTCTTTTTTTAGTTTTTTCGTTTGATGAAATTGGTGGAGTATGTGGATTAATTTGCATTTTTTTTGCTATTATATTGAAATTTTGCAAGTATATTTTTGTATTATGTTGTCATTCTTTGTTGTTGTCGTAAGTAAATATCAAAGAATGAAGGTACATTATGTTGATTATTTAATGTACTAGCAATTGTCCGTTGTTGATTAATAGTTATTTAATCTTCCATTAAACAATTTGTAGCGTTTAAAACTACAATTCTCATATAAAAATGGATGTTGAATTAAAATGCTTGAAAAAAAATTGAGGTCAAATCTTAGTTGGAGATCAAAGTTTACTTACCTCTCGATTCAATACTGAATTATCTTTTTTTAAGAATTTGAGGATTAAGACACAAATATTGATTTATTTAGTTATTTATTTTGAAAAAGAATGATATCAAATATTAAATTAGTCACAACAATACTAAAGTAGGAATAATATGAAAATGAAACTTGTCACTGGTATAAAATTCAAGTACAATTTTTTTTTCCGCGTAAATCAGGTATCCTCCGTACGCAATTGCGGTGACTAATTACTGCTGCAACTCTTCCATTGTAGAAGAACATCAACAATAAATGGTCGGCAACTCTTTCTAAGAGTTTTAAAGGGAAGCAAAGATATGGACATCAACAATAATTTCTTCGCGTAATTTCTTTGGTGTTGACTTTCTTACATTGTAGAACCTAAATGGACGACAACTATTCCTAAAAGTTTTAACACTGCTGCATGCGCAAGGCTTGTTTCAAACTCAAGACTTTGGTCAAGTACAATTATTATTAAATGAGTTGAAGATCTTATTTCAAACTAAGTTACTTAATTCTAGACTTCCAGAAAACGTGTACTTAATTCTAGACTTTCAGAAAACGTGTCCTTAATTCAAATCTATTGAACCATTTGGTAAGAGTGGTGGCAACCTTCTTCTCTTGTGTTGGAGTAGTCCAATAATCAAGACTAGTAGATAATAAATGAACCATAATGTGTATATGATAATGTATCCAAATAATCCCCAATTATGTGGGAAGAACATCAACACCAAAGAAATTATTGAAAGGGAACCAAACACTTCCATGAGGGTATCAACAAGCCTTGTGGCAAATTTAAGTTTAACCCAAAAGGCCAAACAATATAGTAGAAAGCTAGCAATAGAGACTAACATTGTCTTTGGATGGAGTTGAAAGGCTGTGGGATTATCTGGATAACAGATTTGGAGAAAACCTATAAGTACATAAAAAATGAAGGCTACAAGACCATGAAGAGGATTGGTTTCTACTCCCATGATGTTGTTATTATGTACATGAACAACACTAACATTGATGGTCACTTGACATCTATTAAAATTGGATCTTTGTCTTACCACATCCACCATTGAATTGAAAATTACAAGTAGTTTTTTTCTTCTGTAGAATATGGAACCTTTATCTTATACAGAACGTATCTGATATAGTGCATCATCATTGGCCACATCCACCTTGTATTTTTTTTTTTTGTACAAATCCCACCTTGACTTATTATTACTTTATCTTGGCCTCATCATTGGGCGATAAATTCGAGAATGTCATTGATAAATGAGAAATGCATAATCTGGCGAAGAAGCATGTCACGGATATTTCGCAAATGTGATCCCATTTAATGTGACTAATGAGGGCTTTTTTCCAACTGTAGCACTATATTAAAAACTAGACTCTAACCTATACGATGTACGGGTTTTGTAGAGTTCCATATATAAATATCAAACCGGCTATATTATTAATTTTAGAGTTACATTCAAAGTTATAGAAACAATCAACTAAGTGAGGATTGAGAGTGATTGACATGTAAAATATCAAAAAAGTAAATTAGAAACATTCAGTTTGTATCAACAAAAATGAAAATGGGATCAAACGTGGAAATAAACACAATAAAAATGAGTGTTAGTGGCTTAATAAAAGGCATTTAGGATTGCATATCTATTTTAGAATCAACAATGTTTCAATAAAAATGTTAGTGGTCTAGTGGTAAAAGCTTGGAGGAGTTGTTATGGGTACCTGGTTTGATTCCCTACAAACCTTTTTTTTCAAAAAAAATATTTAGTCCCGCCAAAAAGGACGGGATTAGGGTTAATTAGGGTTGATCGGAAACTATCTAACATTTATATATATAAAGATTAATCACCAAACGACGTATGTTTGCGAACGCCACGAACTTCGTTGTTTTTTCTTAATATTATTTTTTCTTTATTCTATTGTTTTTCTTTTTACGAAGAACAATGTTCTTTTTTATTGGTTTGTTTAAAAAAAAAAATTTGGCACAAATTGGTTTATTTAAATTTAATTAAAAAATTAATTATTTAATTAATGATGTTAAAGAAAAATGTAAAATAAAATTTGACACATAAAATATATTATAGATTACATTAATTTGACTTTTCAACACACTACATATCAAACGACGAAATTGATATATAACAACAAATCAATTTCTTTCAGAAACATTAGTATTGTTAGGACATTTTTTCTTGTTGTGTCCCTCATTCCGGCATATACTACATCTCTTTGGGTGTCTACTACTTCCCCTTTGATCCATTTCAGTATGAATTCGAGCAGACTGTGGACGACCTTTTGGATCCCTCCGCATGATTGGATTGTGGCACAGTTCAATTCCATTATATTCTGGTCAGTAGGATTGAAGAGGAACTGGTTGAAACTCCTTTTGATAAACATTGTAAACATATTGTAATGTGTAGCAGGGAGACACATACATCATGAAGTCATGGTGAATTTTTGAACAAGCGGCTATAAAAAAAGTAATTAGTCCCTACTCAATTAAAATTATATGTAATTTTTTTCTTTATCCTTAAACAAGAAAAGTAATGTTTTTTCCAACGGCTAAAAATACTACTCTCTCCGGTTCTATTTATAAGAGAAATTTGAATCAACAAAAGTTAATGCATCTGTTTAAAAAATTGGATCAGATACTTTTATTTTTGTTGACTCAAACGTCTCTTATAAATAGAACCGGAAGGAGTATTAAAATTAAATAAAGATTAAACTTAAAAGTTCCAAATTTTATATTAACTAATAACATATTTAACCCTAAATTAAATAAAATAGAAACTTTATTTATATTTTTAATATGAAACAAATCAATAAAATAGAACATTGTTTATTAAAAAAAAAAATAGAACATGGTTCTACGAA
>Ga0228710_1006979_pt1 | contig 16877 bp, 14 predicted proteins | sample MedpolnodulmetaG_FD_177995 | JGI IMG/M metagenome (GOLD analysis project Ga0228710, IMG submission 177995) | Root nodule microbial communities from Medicago polymorpha collected in Santa Monica, California, United States - pink nodules | ecosystem: Host-associated > Plants > Roots > Nodule... | reverse complement strand
ACATGCATCGGAGCTGAAGTAGAAGCTTCACTGGAAGTCTAGAAAATATATCTTCAACCAGTTCAATGGGAAGCAACGGCTTCTTCTTCATTTGCATGGTGGTTCATTTTATGAGAGTGGAAAAAGGAAGAAATGAAGAATCAAAGATATTATTTAGTTTAGATTGATTGATTTGTGAGAAGCCAAGCTGAACATGGTCATTTCTTATAAAGGAAAGGTGGGTTTCTTTTTCAAGAGGACAAAGCAAGGAAGGTATTTGTTTCTTTCTTTTTTTGGTAGTTTTCTTAAGAGAAGAGAAGGATCAATTGGTGATTATTTTCTTGTTTTTAAGACTTTCTTTAAAGAAGGCAGTGTATGTTTACTTTTACTACACTCGTATGCAAGGAACATACACACACTTATTCCACTTATATATTCACCTTCACTCATATTTATCTTCACTTATTTGCCCTTAATTCTTTTTCAACTTTTTTTTTTCAAAGACTTTGATTTTATGTTGCATTGCATTTTTATTTACTTTCACTGTTCTTTTTTTTGAACATGTTTACTTTCACTGTTCTATTTGTTTAATATTTAATTTAATTTACCCATTTTATCAAAGGATTCTAAAACAAGTTTGTTTTGAGAGAAGGCAAGGTATAAACTCCCCGACAGTACATACACACTCCATTTATATTCACTTTCATTCATATTTATCACACCCCACACAAAATATTCTATGATACACTTGAATTCTTTAAAAAATAAAATTTAGTGGCCGGGGTTTGAACCCCGAACCTTGCATATATTATACATTGTCTATATCAACTGAACTAAGCTCACAAGGAATCGGAATCTTTAAATTAAGGGAAAATTACACTAACCTCCCCTATGGTTTATGTAAATTGTATCTCACCTCCCCTCTATTTTTTTCACTCAGCAGCAATACCCCCTGCCGTTATCTCTCAGCCAATCTTCTGTTAGAAAAACTGAACTACAAAATTGATCAATTGTACCAGCCACTCATCATCCATTCTCCAACGAAGGAAATATTTTGACCAAAACAAAACAAGAAATACAAATAACATCAGGAAGTAAGAAATTGTCCAAAAAAAAATGATTTCTTAATACCCAAAATGAATGGGGTATAACTGAGACAGAATCTGATGAGTACATAAAAAATAATGGCAACATTTCTCCACCAATTGTGGAACACATTCAAAAGAAATTGAGCACAATGACGCTTCCAATTTGCATCACATAGTTGTATGTATAATCAATAATAAATTAAAATAGGGATCCCTCCAAAATTACACTCTGAATGTATAGGCCGCCATATTGCTATTCAAGAAACAATTTAATATACAATTAGGCAAAGCTTCACCAATAGGCAGGGAGATGATCTGCTGCTGAAGAACCTTTTATTCTTCATTATTTTGATTAGTTTGTAACAAGGGAAGAAGACGCTCAAAGGATATAACTATCATTTATGGCAAAGTAGCTTTCACTTCTTTCCTATCAGCACCACATGCCTGCAATTTAAAATATCACAAACCATAAGAGTTTAATAAAACACACCATCTACCAAACTACAATATAATTGTTCATGCCTTTTGTTTAGTAAAAGCTTTCACTACATAAAAACTAAATCCAACAAAATATTATTATTCTTCTACAAATTAAAAAAGTCTTCCATGTATATCAAATATCTGGAGTAATATTCTCCACAAATTTAAGCAAAGGATTGTTGAATCTGTCACATATCATCTGACATGCATTTGCTTGCTTATATTCAAATTTATTAAACATCAGGTATTTTCAATGAGATACAAAAGAATAATAAGTAGGGATGAAATAATTTGTTTACCTCAACCCCTAAGCCTTTAACATATACATTGGTAAATAGATCAGATGGGTCTGGCATTTGACTTTCCTGGAAATAAGACAATAAAACAGAACATAGATTGTAAAGCATATAAAAATATGTGGGATACCAAAGTTGGTATGAGAAGAATAAAAAGAATAAACAACTAATATATGGTCATACCTTTGCTTTGGCAATGGCTTCATCAACTTGTTTTCTGGCTTCCTTTTCAATATCCTAAAAGAAGAAATTGCACAATACTTTTAGCAATTAAACTCTAATGGTTGATAGAAGAAAATGGAAAATGGAAAATGATATATGAGGGCCTGCCTCCTCTGCCCAGTCCAATCCAAAGCACACAAATACTTGCTCAAACGCTAAAAGTCTTCCCCTTTTTCACACTACTTTTCAGTATTTACTTTAAAATATTTCACACTTGACACCTTCATCACACCTTATTTCCCCATGGGCAGTCTGTTATGTTCTGCCTATGAATGTAATGAGTCCTTTCAACAATGTCTAAAACTCTTCTTATTGCTCTCCTTTGTTCTAAAATCCATAACAGGTTTTCTCTGCTGATAACTAACTAGAGTATTTAATGATGAACTTCCTCTCCACTACTCCCCCCTAATAACTGAAAACTCACATGTCCAACCTCTCTCTGCCACCACCTCAATAAGGTCCCTGGTATTCACTCCCTGCACCTTCTTATTTTTCTTAGTGTAGACCCACTTAAACTAAATAAAAATGAAACTGTTTCAATTTTTGAACTTCAAAGTGAATAATAATGAAACTGTTTCTATTTGTGAACATCAAAGTGAATAGCCAGAAAAACTCAATGTATAAAGATGATCATAGAAGTATTTTATACAAAATAAAGACAGATATATCACATTTTACAATAGTTAAGCATGATTTCAAACTTCACGCAATCACCTTTAATTCCTTTTCAGTAGAAATGTCGTGAGCCAATACCAGCTTTCTTACTCTCTCAATTGGATCACGCTCCTGTAATCATAATAGTCAATAAAAAAGAGAACAGTTAATTCCTCAATTTAATTAAACAACAAGGACATTGTATACTGGTGATAGTGATATACCTGTCTAACCCCGCTAATCTCATCACGTGTGCGGTATGTGCTGCCTGGATCAGACATGGAGTGGCCATGGTATCTGTAAGTGTCCATTTCAAGAATCTGGACATTATAGTCATGAGAGAGAATGAGAGACCAATCATAATCTAGCAAATATTAACCTTCGATAAATAGGAATAAACTATCTATGCAAACCATAAATCAAATGATAAAGGAGAGAATAACTAATTATAATCCACAAATACCAACAACCAAGCCATACCCCACTAGGTGGAATTGGTCACATGAATGAGCCAATGACCTAACCCTTCTCATTTATATATAAAGGGAGCACATCAAGTGAGAGCACTAATTATTGCGAGAGAAGGGAGGGGTAAATAATAGCCCTTGGATTTAAATCAACTATTATTGAATCTAACTTCAAAACTGTACCCTAACTTTTTTTGTCAGTCAACACACGTGTGTGCCTTTGTCCTTTTCCCTGCATCTTCTTCACTCTAAATGTTAATATGCAAAATTAATCTATAGGAAATGAAATGCAATCAAAGCTTGAGACAAACCAGAAATTGATTGAATTGATTTTTTTTTTAAAAAACAGAAATTGATTGAATTGATTCTTTATAATAAAGTGTATCATGTTAATATCTACAAAACTAAATGTACCTATATCTAGTTTGATGACTAGTAAAATTTTCTTTATTGATTCCACCATAACAAATTATTTAGATCAAATATCTGATGATGAATATCTAGAGCATTCTTTTATCCCTAAAACTAATATAATGACCAATGAAATAATCATGGATGACAACTCCTAATCTAAACCGATCTGTCAAGCATTAGTAGATGAACAACCAATCCGGAACATCGTTTAACAATAGCTTTAGAAATAAGTATTCGTACAAATAAATGCAAGTAACTTTACTCACCAGAGGACCATTCTTCAAAGCATGTTCCTTTGCAAATTTGCAAGCTTGCTTTACAGCAAGAACATCCATACCATCTACCTGTACAAAGTAGATATATTTATTCATAAAATTTAAAAAGGGTTGTTCAAGAAAATACAATATATATATATATATATATATATGCTTAGCACGTGTATATGTGGAGAGCCAGACAAGCTTACGCATACACAACAGGCAACAATCATACCCATAAAATATCTCTGCTCAAACAAAGATAGTAAAGACATGTACATCCAACTAAATCACACATGTATATAGCATGCACAATTCTACGTATTTAGGTAAGAAAAATGAAACACTTCACAAGAAAGGAGTGAAACCACTACAATCCAAAAAGAACCAACACAAGAACAAGAAAATCACCACGCATTTTAGGGATGTTTGCAGTGCGGTTTGGTTTGGTTTGGTTTTTAGGCTAAAAGTCATCCGAAACCACAAGATAAAAAAGCATGTGGGTTGGTTTGGTTCGGTTGACTTTTAAAATGAAAACCAAACCAAACCAATGAAGTTTGCGTTGGTTCGGTTGTTGTGGTTTTTTGCGAGACAATACAATATTTTGTTTCCAACATTAAAATCAAGTCAAAAGTTAAAAACAATTTATTTATTTTTCAACAATGTTTCAAATTTGATCTAAAATTAAAATTTTATTTTCATCCAACAATGTTCTCGTCAACATAGACTAAATTAAAAACATAGACTAAAAAGCAATTCTCTTCAATAAGAAATGCAAAAGACTAAGATCTTATCATTCTCTAAAAGTTCTCATTGAGTTTCTATGATTCAAGATATATCTAACATAAACATATATGCAAAAGTGCAAGTAGGATTAAATCAAAGCACATAAATACATATTTAGAATCAAAAGCATAGAAGAAACTTAACAAGAGAAAAAACATGTCTTGGTCAAAAAAAGAAGAGAAAAAACATGTCATTCTATAAAATTTCTCATTGAATTTCTATGAGTACAAAGTTGGGTGACATAAGTTTAATTTGATGCGGTTTGGTTCAGTTGCTAAAATAAAAAACGAAAACCAAACCAAACCATGTGGTTGAGTCAAAAATGATCCAAATACATCCAAACCAAATGAGGTTTTTGTCGTTTTCGGTTTCGATTGGTTCGGTTTGCGGTTTTCCTAATGGGTTAGTTTGGTTTTGAACACCCCCACCACGCATACCAAGTTCATTCCTCAAAACGTCATTAGGAATTTACATTCAAGACTAGCTAAACTGAGCAATATAAACATACAATGCAAAAAAAATTAACAACATGCACATAACACATCATATTAAATCATTATACTAATTTAGTTTGAAGAAAACAATGCATGAATAGTGAGGGAAAAAATATTGTAATACAAAAATCAACTTTAATTAGGACACCCAGTACTTCCCATACAATCCCAAAATTAATTGTAATTAGTACACCCAATACTTTCCATACAACCCCAAAATCAATTGTAGTTAGAACACCCAATAGTTTCCATACAACCCCAAGTTAACATTACTGTATTGGGTGCCTACCTAAATCACCTAGGTTGTTGGGAGTATTCTACATTGAATAGATAAAAGTTCTCAACGGGCTAGTTTTTGAGTTGGCCTCTCCTCATGGACTTCAGTCCCTAACAATTGGTGTTTTCGTTGAGAGAAAGCCTAGTCCGTTGTGTGAGAGAGCCTCGTGGCTTAAGTACCACATTTAGCAGTTTTATTTACTCAATGTAGGACTCTTAACATAGGTTATCAACTATAATCAAGCCACATGTCAGTATCTATACTTTGAATTAGAAAAGAGCAATTGCATTGCATTCCAAATCCAACATAAAAAGTAATTCCTTACTAGAAGATAACAAATAACTATGCAATAACATAACAAACCATTTAAAATGCCATTCCAAAAGTTACCAAAACTTGCTAATGATTAATCTTACTAACCTTCAATCCAGGAGCATAATCCCCACGCTTGTAATACGCAGGACTTTTGGCAGATCTCCACTCAGCAGTCCCCATTCCATCTGTTACAGAAATCAAAATCAAAATCAAAATCCAAAAAAACAAATAAAGTAATCATTCAAAACTGATGAAAGTAGAATGACTCACAATGATTATTCTCACAAACCAAAATAGCAGGAAGATCCCAAAGAGCAGCAATATTAAGAGCTTCAAACAACTGACCCTGATTAGCAGCACCATCACCATACAAAGCAAAAGTAACATTAGGATCCTTATTATACTTCTGACCAAAAGCCAATCCAACTCCAAGAGGAATCTGAGCTCCAACAATCCCATGTCCACCATAAAACCCACCTTCCTTCCTATAAAAATGCATGGAACCACCTTTCCCCTTGGAACACCCATCTTTCCTTCCCATCAATTCAGAAAAAACCTCAATTAGGGTTCCACCTCTGCAGAGAAAAGTACAGTGATCACGATAAGCGGTGATAACGCAGTCTTTTCGATTAATAGCGGCTTCCATTCCAACAGCAACGGCTTCCTGACCGTCGTAGAGATGGCAGAAACCGCGGATGAGTTTGGCTTTGTAGAGAGAGTCAGCAGCGATCTCCATACGGCGCATGAGAACCATGTCGTTGAAGAAGGACATGAGTTCGGAGGCGGTGGTTTGGACAGTGGTGGAAGGTGGTTCGCAGTTGTGGGAAGTGAAAGGGATGGAGGTTTCGACGGTTAGGGTTTCGGTGGAAGAGGAAGAAATGGAACGGTGTCGTATGGAGGAGGATAGGAAGTAGGGTTTGAGGAGAGTGGATCCGAATTGGGAAGATGAGAATCGTGATAGAGCCATTTGGATTGGATTGGATCTGATACTGGAAAATGAGCTTAATGAATTGAATTGAATGAGAAGTAAAGTAATGAAAATTTGTGATTCAAATGATTAGGTTAGGTGAAGAAGAGGGGTCAAATTAGGGGAGCTATGATTCTTCTTCTATACATGGAAAGAGAGTGAGTGAGGACGCTATTCAATAAAATAGTTGGTGGCTCAATTAGGGGAATTCTGTTTCTTAATTTTTTTATTGTGAGATAAGATTATGGTCGTATTCGCATCACACAATCGCATGTCAATCTCTACGCATTTCTTCCAAACAAGTATTTCTTCTAGTTAAATGTGTTTTTCATCTCAGAATTTTTTTTTTTAATAATATATGTATAATATAGTTCAATTAATAAAGAGATTGTATAATATACAAAGAGATTGATGTTGGAATCTCGGATTCTCTCCTTTTTCACTTTTAAGATGAATTTTTAACCGCTAAACTAGTTAATAAAAAAAATTGTATAAATAGTTTTTCTCACAACTTTTTTTTGTTGAAATTTTTACAATTTTTTATCAAATAGTTTAATAACTACAAATTCAACCATTAAAATAAATAAATATAGAACTTGTTGAAACCTCAATCCATTTTACGGTCAAAAGTGTCAAGTTCATGGACCATATTTGTATATTATAAATAGTTTCTTTTTCTTTTTTTAAGGAGGATAGTATAAATAGTTATTGACGATTTTATGGATGCATTTTGATTAAATTTAAGGGTTAATAGATCTTTATCTCCTGTAATATAGGTCATTTTTGGTTTGATTTTTGTTTGGCCTACTAAGGAATAAATCAAAACAAAAAAAAATTACAGGGGGCAAATAAAAAAAAATTACAGAGAGGAAAATTAAAAATGACCTATATTACAGGGGATAAAGACCTATTAACCCTAAATCTAAATACTTAGCCGTCTTTTCACGACATGAAAGGCCAATTCATGTTTGCGACTGTGATGCGGATCTGTTCCTTTCTTTTCTTTTTTAGTATTGTAAGTTAGGCACACTTTTTTATCAAAACATGTTTCTTAATTTCCCTAAAATAATGTCATGGTCAATTTTGTTATGTGCAACGATTTTTTCTTCTCTTTTTCTTTTTTGTTAAATCATGTATGTTCCTAAGAAAAACATGTCTGTTTCTTGAATAATCCAGTTGCCTTTTTGTGGAACTTCAGTGGATTTAATAAATTAATTTGGACCATGCTCAACAACAAGTGCTAACATGTCCTTAAAAAAATAAAAAATAAAAAGGTGCTAGTACGTACAATGTTTCGCAAATTAATTTTCTTATTTTCTATAAATTGAGAAAATTGTATTATTGGGTAGTTTTTATGATTAGTGTAACCTAAATCATCCTTATTTTAGTTGTTTCATGTTTCCTACGAGTGACATCCTTGGCGATCAATTCAAGGATAAATCCAATGTTTGAATATGAGGAAGAATAAGACAAAATTGTAGAAGAAGAGACAGGTTCCAAGTATTGAGTTAGTACATCCTAGTCCTAGTTGAAGAATGGATAAAGACTATACTTGGAACAATATCTTCCTAGGTGATATAGGAGTTCATCTTTGCTCCATTTGCCTTTGCTTCATTTATCTCATTTACATTTATGGATGTGTGACACGTGTTAAAATAATATCTAATGGTTGAAATTAAAAAGGGAAAGATAGGTAATAAAACAAAATCCCTAGCCTACTGTTCACTTCTCCTTCACGTTCCCTTCCCTTCACCACCCTGTTGCCGCCGCCCACCGGTAATCACTCCATTACCGCCATCTCTTCGTACCGATGTCGTCATTATCGTCACGAATCAGCCCATCACCGCCATGAATCAACCAATCGCAGTCGCCGTTACAAATCAGCCCATCGTGCCCGCCATCACAACGACAACGTCTTCGAATTATTTTCACCCCTTACCTGTTATTCGGCTTACCAAGTTGGTGGATTCTTTTTTACTTGTTATTTCATTCATTTTCATGGTTGCCGTCGACAACACCACCACATTCCTTTCTATTGATGGCTTACCTGTTAACTCCTATTTCTGTTTTTGACTTTTGATTTACAATGTTTTTTAACAGATTTGGTATTTCAATTAGTTAAAAAAAGATCACAATCTTCCACCAACCGTTTTTTTCTTTCTCTATCGGTTCACCGCTCAGTCCCCATCACCACCAACGGTGGCTTTGTGGGTTGATGATTGGAACTTTGATTACGAAAATAACCAAAAAAAAGAATAGAGGAAAAAGATAGAAATTGAAAATGAGTGAAGATGGGTTGATGATTATGGTTTCTGGAAAATGGCGGATGATTAATTGGATGTATAATTGCAATTCAGAGAAAAACACAGAGATTGTGAATAAAAGATATAGAGATAGTGTTTCTAAAAGCAATCACATGTGTGTTTGTTTATTGTTGCCTTTTTTATTTCAACCGTTGGATATTATTTTGCTACGTGTCACACATCCATGATGGTAAATGGAGTAAATGGAGCAAAGACAAATGGAGCAAAGATGGACTATGTAGCTAGCTTGCGTTCACAACTAAGTAATTTATGTAATTATTTCGCATTTGTTTCACAAGTTGAGCTCAAATCCAATAATGAGGCAATTCTTATTAGCATTGGTTTTTAGCTATGCTAGAAGAATTGAACCAATGTGAAATAAATGAGGCGCGAGAACTTTCCTCATTGGCTAAAAATCATCAAGTTATCGACACCAAGTGAGTATTTAGAAGAAAAAAAAGTTGGATAAAACCAGAGTAATGACTAAAAATATGTCACATTTAATGGAAAAAAGCTATAACCAAAAGGGTGGAATAAGCTACGAGGAGAAGTATACTCATGTAACCTTACTCGAGGCTATACACCTAGTTTTTGTTTTTGCATGTTGGTTAAATTTTAAATTAAATCAAATAGACGTAAAAAGTGCTTTTTTGAATGGTTTTATTATTGGTTAGTATGACTAATACACCGAGTCTAGTAAGGGCTTGAATAAACCCCCTTTGAAAAAAATTACATAAAAGTGGTTAAGAAAAGGTTTGTGATAGATTATGACTAATCGATATATAATGAGTGAACACTATAAATTGAAAACTTAAGACAAACTCATTTATTTCAGGTTATGAAAATTAAAGTTATTCTTCAATTGTAAATTAAGATATTCTCAATTGAACAAATATTTAATTACGAACTTCCGAGCTTAATCTTACCAAGTTTCAAATCTTTAAACAATTCCAAATCAAACTTAAGATTTCACATATAATCTCTACTAACACAAATTAATGCTAATTGAGTATTTCAAGTTATGCAATCAAGATGATTGTAGTTCTATCAATTGATTACCCTAAAAAACTCCTTCTCTCTAGCAACCCACCGCCTTCAAGCTTCCAACCTCTTCTCTTTCCTTCTAATCCGAATCGGAATGCCACCATGTAGATATAGGTTTGTGGTGGTGTGACGGTCGGAATAGCCACCCGCACCATCCTTACCAGTTCTTCTGTTTGGCCGTGTTGGAGGTCTTTGGTGGTCACTGTTTCGCAACCGCTATCATATTGCTTCTGGTGTTGTATAGAAGCTTCCTTCTGCTTTGGTTTCTTTTCACCATTGTCGTCTCCATTGGTTCTCTTTTGGGTGGTTCCAAGGTGACAGTTGGGTCGTCTCCATTGTTGTCGTCGGCGGTCCAAACAACGTTCATTTTGTTCGTTGCAGCTCTCTCAAACCCTTTCGGGTAGGTTCCATCAACGCCGGAATGTTCAATTCCGGTTGTGTTTCAAATCCGATTTGGTTTGTTTTGTTGTGTTTGTTATCCAGATCGGAGACCGTGTGCAGCTGGATTTGTTGGTGGTGCTCGGTCATGATTGCTCAGTTGTTGGCGGCTGCAGATCCTTCACGATTAATCCTCCTTTGCAACTTCTGGATGGTTCGTCGCCGTAGGAATCGTGATGGTTTGTGGTTGTCTTGTCGGTGGTTGTGGTTGAAGTAGCAATAAACGTGGCAAGAAATGGGGGGTTTGAAATGTGACCCTTTTAAAATTATTCCTGAAACTTAAATTAAGTTTATATACTCAAGAAAATTCTTGGTTAATATTAGTCGAACAAATAAATAACAGTTAATATATATGTAGGACCATAATGTTTTGGAGAATGATTATATAAGCACAATGAGAAAAATGATATTAAGCTGAAATGTAAAGTTATATTAAACAAGGACTAGAATGTTCTAGAGGAATATAAAGGCAGAATGATAAAACAATATTATAAATGTTATGAAACTAAATAAATAGGAACATGAATAAAGTAGAGAGAAGTAGAGAAGGAGAAAGAAAAATAAGAGAGATGATTCTATTATTCTCTTGTTATATACAATTTGGTTACATATGAGCTCTATTTATAAAGAAATACAATGACTTGGGGAACAAGCACAATATAGCCCAATAAGCTAATAATATGATTCAATAACCCAATTATTATATGGACATCCACTTATAATATTCATGACAATAAACTAAATTTAAACTTTAGTTAAATATTTAGACAGTTGTTTTATCTTGGACCAAAATGTTCTGGAGTCAGTTAATAAAGTAAAGATTAAATTAGAACCAGAGAACTCTGGATTAATATGGTTGTGATTAATTAGGACCATAATATTCTAAAGATAAATAAATATTAATGCGTGTGATTGTGTGTGTATATCGTGTAAAAATAAGAGAGAGAGAGAGAGAGAGAGAGAGAGAGAAGAATAACACATGAGAGTTATCCTGGTTCACAAAACCCGACTACTTCTAGTCCCCACACTTCGTGTCAGATTATCCTCTATAGTATTCAGCTAGTAGAAACTTCTAACTAGCACTATAAGGTCTTGATCACACCAGATCAGTCCGGAACACCTGTATTATCAACCTCAACGGGCTTCTACAATTCTTTGCTTTCGCACAATAAAGATTGGAACTTTTCTATCTCAAACTATTAAACTCAATAGACTTGAGACCTAGTTTACACTTTGTATGATGATTGGTTTTGGTAGAAAATGATATCTCAAACAAAAGAGATTTTTACAAACACAAACTCAAAAGATTATGAGACAAAATATAGTGTGAGAGATTATGGAATTTGCTTATGTTTGTTGAAGAAATTGATTGAGAGAATGATTGCTTTAACTTTGAGAGAGATGGAAGCTTTGTATTTCAAACTCTTGCATTTAACATTCAATGTTGCCTTCTATTTATAGAACCAGAAGACCTTGGAGAGCAAGCTAAAAAAAAGTTGTTGAACTCCAATTTGAATTTGAATTTGTGCTCCATTGATGCTTGGAAAGAAAGCATCCAAACTGTTCACTGAGAACGTTCTCCAGAACGTTCTTTCTGTGCAAATCATTCTCAAATATATTTGATAAATTCCAACTAGACTTGTGCAAAGAATTCCCACACGTTTTGACAGTTGTTGTGAGCTGTATTCTTGTTGTAGAAACTTGTTGGCCACTTGTTGATGTCACCTTAATGTCATACGATGATGTCACTCAAGGATGTCACTTGCTTTATTTTCAAGGAACACTTCTGATCAATTCTTTGAAGATATTTTCCACTTTAGGCCTTAATGGATCGAAAAAATGAATAGGGCTTCTGCTGATTTTATTCCATAAAAAGTTCTAAGGCCCATGTGCAAATACACTCTAGATTTTCTATGCTTTTTAATGCCCTTTTAAGGAATCTTGATCTCTTATGATTTTGATCCTTATTTTGGTGGGACAACTAGAATAACCCTTATTTTTTTATCTTTAATTCTGCACACTCTTGTTCTTTAATCAAAAGATCATACTTTTCCTTTATCGTTGATGGAGATGCTCATTTTACTTTGTGAACTCAGAACGTTCTCATTGACATTCTCATGAAACAATCTCACAAACTAAATTAGTAGATTACAAGATAATCTTTAAAACATCAATAAAAAATTTTGCTTTCAACAATGGTTTGCGCCGGTCTTTTCAGTTGTGCTTGTTTGGGTAGCATACTTCGTCTTTGTGTGTTTGCTTTTTGCGAGATTGATGAGTCAATAATGAGTCAATTATTAGTGTTTTTTGTATAATATTTAAGTTTATTGTATTTAGATTCAATATGTTTTTATTTTCTTTTAGAGCTATTTTACTTCAACTGCAAGTTATTTTATTTCAGGAACAAATATTTGAAAGATTGAGTCTTGGAGCAAAAGAAAGGAGAATTGGAGCTGATTCATGTCAAAAATATGAAGATCTTATACAAAAATATCTTGCGCAAAAAATTGGAAGATCTTGTACCAAAATATAGCATCGGTGCGCCCCATATTGCCCTTTTGCTGCTTTTGCTTCTTCGACAAACTGCCTATTTTAGTATTTCTGACCTAGGGCCCATGTTTTCTTGTGCAACACTTTAGTGATTTAATTCTTGGGGCTCAAGTCAATGTTAGACTATAAATAGAGCAGCCATCTAGTTTGTAAATCATCTTTTGTTCTTGGAAATAATAAGTGACAATTGTTTCTTTGAATAAAAGTTCATCTTTATTTTCTTTATTTTATTTTATGTTCTTCTTCTTCTTCTCTATGTCTACAATGAACGTGAGTGAGTAGACTCTTCTTGTCTTGGGATTGTTGGGTAAGTCTAAATGACATAATCCTAATCAAACGTAACCCTGAACCCTAATTTTATATAAATCTACTTTCTAATCTAATTTCACCGTTTTTATAATGAATTAACAAGTATCAAACTCATAAAGCAACAGCGGGGGGTTAGTACTTGTTAATTCATCATCACAAATATTAAGCGATGGATCGAAAGATGAAGTTTTAATATTGGAACAAGTGAAATTAGACAAGGATTGCGAAACATGAGAATAGTCTAGCAAACCTTGTGACACATAAAGTTTTGTTCTTCAAGGATTCCAATAGCAATCCACCATGAGAATAGGCGTGGTTGCTAGAGGAACACACTCACTGAGACCGAAAGGAGATGTGATAGGCTTAAGAGAAACTTGTCTTTAGAAAGTGGGTCCAATATAAAGTTCTGGTTTAGGGTTTGTTTGTGAAGGACTTGTCATCAAGATGAACCAATAATCCCAAGGCGCTTTTATTTTTATTCTTGTTCTTTTAAAACAAAAATCAAACATTTTAACTTTTAAAACTTTCATTCTAATCATTGTTAAAAGTTAATTAAATTCATAACTCCCTGTCGGAACGATACTCTTTATTACTACATCAGTAAATCGTGCACTTGCGGATTTATCTCATCAAGTTTTTGGCGCCGCTGCCGGGGAGTTTTGCAATTTGATTAACTTTTTAATACCGGTTAAATTGAAAGAAAAAAAATTCTCCTTTCTTTTTTTCTTTTTCTCTATTTTATGGCTCAAAACCATTATCAATGGACTTTTTCCCCTGTTTTACCACCTTGTAAAGTTTATGGAATATTTGGTGTTGAATGTCAACTAGGTAGTGTTGTTAGAAGTCCTGAGCAAGTAAACTATGCTCAATATAATCAATGGTTTAGGAACAATCAAAAAAAATTTCAAACCCTTCAAAATCTTTTTGGACAACAAACAACACCACACGGTTTTGTAAACAACCAAAGAGTCCCTCAAAAATCCGACTTGGAACTTTTGCTAGAAAATCTTGTATTAGATCAAACTAAGCACAACCAAGAATTTAAAATCCAAGCTGGAAATTGAAAATTTGGGGGGTTATGAATAAACAACTTCTACATCTAGGTCTGGTATTAGCTTTTTTTTAGATTTTATTTTTTGAATCATGTTGAAAGTTGAAACAAAATTTGAATGAACAAGAGCAATTTGTTGTTGTTTTCTGACTTTTAGGAGATTTAGATTATATAATCTGAAAGTTGTGAAAAAATTATTCAAATTGTAAAATTCAAATGAAGATATTTTCGTCGAATTGGAGGATGGAAGATATTTTCGTCAAATCAGAAGACGCGCGAGAGAAGTATAGAAGGTGGAAAGAGAAATTCTCTAATAATTTTGCATTTCAAATAGATAATACTTGGCTATAATAACATTTAATCAAAGAAAGTGAGATAGTTTTCAAGTTATATTTTGTTCCACATTCCTAAAATTTGTGACATCCACATGCTAAACATTTTTTTTTGAGAGGAATGCTAAACATTAATTAGGTCGTTGTTCTAAAGCTATCTAAATAGACCTCAAAGAAATAAGTCTACGAAGTGTTTAGAAACATGCCAATATATAACTTTCAGAGTAAAACACAAATGATGATGATGATGATGATGCAAGTTACAAAAACATTGTTATAGAGTTCAAGAGGTAATTGAGGGGTTATGATCCAAATTGCAATCTTATTCATTATTCGAACAACTTCCTACATCTTTCAACTATTAGGTCGTGATCTGTGAGCATCTATGGTCCCTCATATAGTTAGCCTCTGTAGAGAAATAGACCAGGAAATATCCATCCCCCATGTCAGCATGTTTGATCTTTCCATCTTTTGTCCATTGATGTTGGAGATAATTCTCAAGTATCTTGAAGTTTGTTTTCTTCCCCAGTAGAGTAACTATCTGAGTTTAAAAATTGCTTTTTTGACTTCAAAAAACATCCTAATAACACATGACAATTTCGAAAACAAACCAGTAAAAAAAAATTATGCAAGTCCACTTCACTCCTCCGCGACCGAAAATAAGAATTCATTACTTTCTTCTTCACCCATATACAACTTGTGCCAATGCGGGTGTATCTCATCCAATTGAATGGGCTTGTTGTGACATATTTTCATAGCAATGAAGCATGCACAAGGTAGGCCATACGACGTCCTTTGAACACAATCGCAAGTTTTCTTGTCCACGCACAAGGTTTTCCTAGCACTTTCTTCTTCCACAAAAATAAAGTTCATGGCTTGTCTAGACATGTTACCCCCCAACCCAGAGTACAAAATGACATCTTTGTATCTATGTTCGAAGACCGTAACGCTTCTACCAAACGATGATTGTATCTCCCCAAACTGGATTACCAACATCTCATCTATTATTCCCAACAACTACCCTAATCACCCTTGGAGGTGGACAAATATTTCTTCACTCTACCATGAGCTCCTTCAACTCCATAGTGGTCAAGCATCCAAGATGTAACACAAGGTCTGTCCATGCCCTCACTATTTTTTTCCTTCAAAGTGTCCAAAATGGTAGTTTGAACATAGTGAAGAAACTTTGGATAATTCTTACAGGCATCTTGCAATTCAATTAGATTACGTGCATATAACTCTTGAGTAGGAGATTCAACCAATTTTTCCCATGCATGAAATATGGTGTCAACTATCTCACTATGCTTCACCTCGTCGACAACCTTCTTTTGCCCATCCACTATGATAACCTTTTGTTTCACTTTACAATCGGTGATGATTTTTGCTCTAACATTTTTCCCGACATGGAAATAACAAAGTATTGCACTACTATCCAAGAGAACATTTGCTACGACATTCATCAAAGTCATGTCCTTGTCAGTCATTACCACCTTTGGCATAACACTATTTGGCTTAAGAAGTTTAAGCAGCATTTGTAAAGCCCAAGTAATGTTATCATCCTTCTCCGACGTCATAAAAGAAAAACCAACCGAATATGTCAAATAGGTTGAGGCGACTCCAACTATTTCAAACAATGGCATCCTGTACAAGTTGGTTTTTTACGTGGAATCCATTATCAAAACAGTCGGAAAATTGCTAAACAACTTTACTGATGTTGGATGAGTCAAAAATATGTCTTGAATAGTTTGAGTTTCACTTTTTTCTCTTATGAAATAAACATATTTATTCTCTTCGAACTTTGAGATTAAAAATTGCATCTCCGTCAAGTCGCTCCTTTTTGCCTTTTTGAATTTATGACGTTCATTGTAGACCTGCTTAATATTTGTCATGGACTCTTGTCTTTTTTTCTTCAAATTTGTCAAAATATTTTTTGGTTTCACCGAACTATTGGTCAAGTCATGTACAATCTTCTTGTCGTCCTCCATTAATCTTCCTGTAAGAAGGTGCTGATGACAGTACTCATTACGTTATTTTTAGTGTCATTTGCATGATGTTTTGAGTTCACAAGCAAGCTTAAACAACAAGGAAAGCAAGAAAAATAGAAGATTTTGAAGAAACAGTTGTGTTGATGTTTTTATTGAGTCTGTAGCAATT
>Ga0228710_1006978_pt1 | contig 16879 bp, 8 predicted proteins | sample MedpolnodulmetaG_FD_177995 | JGI IMG/M metagenome (GOLD analysis project Ga0228710, IMG submission 177995) | Root nodule microbial communities from Medicago polymorpha collected in Santa Monica, California, United States - pink nodules | ecosystem: Host-associated > Plants > Roots > Nodule... | reverse complement strand
TTTTAAAATACCTCTCTGCCGAATTTTTCCACTGAAAATCAGAGATCAATCAGGTCAAATTGCGTATGAATGTAGAGTTAAACGGCACGTGTCAGTGACATCTTAGGTCAAAAATTGGGGTATGACACATAATTTCATATATGTTTTGCGCCTATCTAATGATCTCATTACAGTGATCTGCATATTAATAGTTTAAAGGAATTTAATGAATTAATAGTTTAAGGGGATTGATCTGCATATTTCTGAAAGAGGAGTGCTAGCGTCAGTCGCTCAATCACTCTCTCTTGGTCACTCTCTATGTAATTGGTCCACATCATCGATATTTTAACTCATTTATCTGGCCACCGGTTGTTTATAATTTCATCTTTGTTGGATTGCTTAGATTGCACTGTGGTTCCTAAAGGATTGAAAGCTACTTCGCAAAGAGTGATCGGTTTTTTCTCGGTCTGCTGTTTTCTTGATGATTATATCGAGTTCATGTGATAACTCGATATAGAGAATTGGAGCATTGGAAGTCCTTAATCGAGGAAGGAACCGTAGACCACTTCTTGATATTGGAAATGTTGTCACACTAAAAGGTGTTGAAGTTAAGCCAAATCTCCCTGTCACAAGGTTCTTTCCCTCTCCCTATCTTTCACTTTTTCTCCCTCTGATTTTCTCTCTGATTCCCTTTTGATTTTAATTTTGATTGTTGATGATTCTTTTAGGAGATTTTGTGCACAATTACTTGCCAATGCTCAGGCAGCAGCAGTTGCAGAAAACAATAAGGTTGGTTCATCTTTATTTTCTCTGATTATTTAATTTAATGTTTCATTGAGGCGATAATTTTCTGAGAGATTTTTTGTTTGATTTGAAATTGAGGAAACAAGCTTGTGTCAATGCTCCTCCTGTTGTTGCTGATGGAGTTGCAGCAGTGGCTAGAAGAGTGGTGGTGGCCCCTAAACCTGTTCAGAAGAGAGTCACTGCAAAACCTAAACCTGTTTGTTGTTACATGTTATGTTGTTGGATTGAATTCTCTTTTACATGTTCTATAGTTTGTTTACATATTCTTTTCATGTTCTTCTAGGCTGCATGTGGTTTGATTAACAAACCAAAGGAGATTGTTGACATTGATGCTGGTGATGCCAACAATGAGTTAGCTGCTGTTGAATATCTTGAAGACATATACAAGTTCTACAAGATAGTTGAGGTAACAATAACAAACATGACTTTAATTTACTTTTCATTCTATTATGTTTTTGTTTTGTGCCTGATGTATTGTTCTTTATTGCTTGTGTATGTGTTGAATGATGCAGAATGAAAGCCGTCCACATGATTACATGGACTCACAACCTGAGATAAATGAGAGGATGAGAGGAATACTTATTGATTGGCTGGTAGATGTTCACTCAAAATTTGAACTTTCACCTGAAACCCTTTATCTCACAATCAACATAGTTGATAGGTTCCTAGCTGTCAACCTTGTATCAAGAAGGGAACTTCAATCAGGGAACTTCAATCGGTTGGAATCAGTGCCATGCTGATGGCATCAAAGTATGAAGAAATCTGGCCACCTGAGGTCAATGACTTTGTGTGCCTCTCAGATAGAGCTTACAGTCATGAGCAGATACTCATCATGGAGAAAACCATCCTAGGGAAGCTTGAATGGACTTTGACCGTGCCGACACCTTTTGATGGAATGTGCTAGGCTGTTGGTGAGTTTTCACTCTGGTGCTGAGAATGGAAAGCTGAAGGTTGTGTATAATAAGTACTCTGATCCTCAGAAAGGTGTTGTTGCCGCGCTTCCACCGGCAAAGAATCTTCTGCTACCTGCTGCTGTAGGTTCTCTCTAGATTTAAGTTTGCTTTGAAAAAAAATAAGCAAAGGAAGTTGCATGAATTTTAGGTTTTATGTGGGGCTCTCAGCAATAACCATTTGTTATTGTATTCTTTACATTTGATTGGCTAGATATTTTTTCCTAGCAATTGTATAAGCTTTCTCATTTTTATAATTCTCACATCATTCTATAGACTAGACAGTAAAACCATAAGTGTAATGGTTGAAGCTGCCAATATCAACAAAGCTTGAAACAATATTCTGGAAATGAAATGATGTGTTTTAGCAACATAATTGCTTTTTTTTTTCAATTATCTTTCTTTTGGAGAAATTTCATCCCAAGATGTTGAGCATATGAACACATTCACATTTTACCAGCATATATATCAACACACAACACATTGACATCCCAGGATGCGGAAACAATAAATCCTTTCAAAAAAGAATCTAAGGTCAATTAGTTTTAAATTGTAAGTGTTCAATTTCTTGTATGAATGGATCATTTCATTTGGTGCACTTCTAATATTTATCCCTAGGGAGATTGTCTAAGTTCTATAACAAGTTTGGCTAATCTTCATAAGGATTTGATGCAATTCTAATATTTATATGATATGAATGAATAATGGCTACTGGAACTGGAGTAAATTGTAGTGAAATAGTTCCAATGAAAACCAAACTTGTATTAAATTGAAATGTAAAGAGTTGTTGTAGTCTACTCTAAGTATTGAATAGTGACTGATATGAATGGTAATGAGATTCAGTTGTGTACTTGTGCTATTTCAGATTGGTAAACTAAGTTTTGCCTATGGCTGGCAATCTGTTGGTATGGCTTTACTATGATAAACCTTTAAAAAAAACCAAGATGTTTTTTGAACCATTGAAGGGTTCACTGTTTCGTTCCAAACTATTTTGTTTTGTAAATTTATTCACTGTTTTAATGGATATGTATTGACCGTGTTAAAAGTACATATTCACTAAACTCTTATTTGTTTTGTATCGTGGAAGATAATTTAGAACGAAAAATTTGACCGTGTAAAAATTCATGTATAAGCTTCCTCATTTATCCACTTAGTAGAGCCTCTTGATGACAACTTCAATGAAACGAGTTCTCTGAAGTCAAGAGGCTCTCTTCTTCTCAAGTTCTTGACTTGATCCGAGGAAAAACTGATACTGATAAGTTTTAGCAATAAAGATTTTTTTTTAAATATAACTCATTCAAACATATAACAAAGAATTTAAAAATCGCGAAATTCAACCCGTCGCACGGGGTTTTAACTAGTAATAATATAATAATTCATTAAGGATAACTCAAAATGCACATCTGCCACATGTGCTATGAGTTACAATTGATTAACCAATAAAAACCTAATTATAATTCATTAAACCTAAACATTCAACTTCAGCCATTATGCCCCTTCCTTGCCTTCAACTTCAGCCATAACACCCTTTCCCTTCCTTAAACTGGGATTTCAACTTCATCCAGATTCACAATAACATCATGAGGTTGAATTAACTGTGATTGTGATCAGAATCAGAGTTTGAGATTTTAGATCATTAAAACTATAAACCTGAGAAATTGTAACTGTTGTTCCCTCAATAATCTTCTCTTTTCCTTGTGAAAGGCTTCCACTTAAGAGTATTAATTTCCTAAGAATAAAGGTTATATATCAGACACAGAAAATCAGTAGCAGTATCACAAGTATTTTCACATGTGTCCATTTTACAACCCCCATAAATGAAAACTGGATTAAAACAACAATCATCTAAAAAAAATCTGGTTTAAAATTTGACATGATGTTATATGTCAGAACCAAATATAACTTGTTTGTTACTCTAAGGTTTTCACTTAGAATATCAATTGACTTTGAAAATCGGTAGCAGCATCATCAGTATATTTTCACAAACTGCAGATAAATATAAAGAGGAAAAATACTTAAATGTTCACCTGTGTATATCAGACTTAGAGATGCCACTTCCTACACAAGTTAAACTTAAATTGAAATGCACTATTAACTGTAACCTTGTTCTGATATACAACAAACCTTATGTTTTAACTGGACTTACATTTGAATTCTTACTGAAAATTGCCTCTTCATAAGTCCACTTAACCTTAAACTGGTTGATATTTATACCATCAGTGCACACCTTCCTCACCCTAAACGGATTTTGTCTACAAATTCGAAATCAACCACTTAAAATAATAAAATTGAAAAACAAATAAAAACACATTTAGCATTTTATGTGGTATCTGAAGTTTATAAGATATAATGCAGTAAGTGAAAAGTTAAAGGTGAGTCAAAATATAAACAAACCTTGGAAGGTCTCTTCACATCATTTTGGAACTTATAGATCAGATTTTTCTTAACATAAGCATGGATCCTAGTCGCTAATTCAAAGAACAAAATGATAATATTAACTTTTGTACAAAATAAATAAACTTAAATGAAGCACGGACACTCCTCAAATTAGCCGTGTCCCACGTGTCGTGTCCGACACCAACACCTATAATTACACTGAATTATACGATTTTCTCAAATTATTAGCGGTGTCGGCGTGTCAGTGTCAGTGTCTGTGTCGTATCCCGTGTCCGTGTCCGTGCTTCATTAAATTGTTTATACGATTTTCTCAAATTATTAGTGGTTAGCTTCAGAAAGCAAATGGGTTAAACCATGTTTTGGGCGCGGAGGAATTAATGCTGGACAGTTAATTTCCAAAAAATTTCATGAGTTAAAGAGGAAAGAGTTTTTTGCTTTTCCAAATCTCTGAAACATATGCTGAAAGAGGAAGTGCGATGAAGCCCAATTTTTTTTTTTTAATTTTGTTTACATGTTTGCCGCCCAAATTTCAAATGGAGGAATTTTATTGGTTTGTTATGGAACAAAGGCTATTTTAGGCTAAAAATTTGTTCTTTAGTGATTCATTGTTGAAAAAATTGGCTGATTACAAATTTGATTTGTCCAATGTTGCCTAAACAATGAGGTGAAAAGGTCTAATATAAAGATAAATATAAATATGTAGTCGGTATTTTCCTTTAATGTATCAAAATTGCAAATAAATGAGCCACTTGGGCTTTTTTTAGTCAATTTAGTCCACAAAATTACAAATAAAAGAGACACCTAGACATTTATTTGCAGTATATTGATTGATACGATACATTTAAGGACTATAATGACAACACTCATACGTAAGAAGACCAAAGTATTTGCTTACCCAAAATAATTGTTAGACCGAATAAACTAATCCATGCTTTGGAACTTAGTTTCAGTCCATCTGCTTATGAGGACCATCGACAGGCACTGTTCAAATTGCAACAAACAACTATTATTGTTTCTGATTACCAACGTGATTTGGAACGTCTTTGTAATAGGGTCATTGGCCTGCTCTCCATTCCATTCTTGATTGCTTTATCTCTGGTTTGCGTCCTGAAATTCAGAATGAACTTGTAATTTTACACCCAATATCAATATCACAAACAATTGCTTTAGCAAAACAAATTGAATCTAAATTGTCCGCATCTAATAAATCTAAATTGACCCACCTAGACCATCTCCTTCTCTCCTTCACTCTGAAACACAACCATCAGAAACTAACCATGAACAATTTCATCTCTCACTTCAAGTAGTTTCCGGACATCCTTCACCTAAATCTTCTCTAAAATTGACTTGCAGTACGGTTATCATCAAATACGATTGGCATAAGAACACATTCCAAAAACTAGTTTTCAAACATTTCTTGTTTTCCAAACAAGCCAAATCGTTGACGCTTAAGCCAATTCATCACCTTAAGCCACACCTTTGCAATCACATCACAATGCAAAAATAAATGAACCGTGTTTCCCCATATATGTCAGAAAAAACGCACTTTCTTGTCGCTTCAACATCCAATAAATGTCTTTTCGTCAAATTTTCCTTAGTTGGGATACTGTCGAGTAGTAAAGTTCAAGAGAAAGCCAAAATTTTGGACGGTGCCAGGCTCTTCCAAAGATACCGGAAAACCCGCTCCTCCTCCACACTAACTCCCCCATCTAACAAAAACAAGTTTTCCAATAAGAAATAGCAAGAATTTACCGAAAAAAACTCCTCCCTCCTCTGGCTTCCATTTCCACCAATCAACCCCATCCCCCACCTCCACCCCAAGAAGACCAATCTTAAGACTATGAACTAGGTCCATCTCCCACACAAATAAACTTCTACGCCATTCGAGCCTCCACTCCCCTCCTTCCGGATTACCATTCCACACTTCCCCAACCTTCATCTCTTTATTTATTGATAAAGAAAAAAGACGAGGGAAACTCTCACAAAGGGCCTTCAAATTCGGCAACGAAACATCGTTCCAAATAAAGGTACACATACCATTCCCCACCTTCATTTTTTTTTTGTGTGAATGAGACTACAAAAGTTATGAATGTTACTTTGCAAAAGGAAGTCACATGATCTAAATTATTGATGCCTCCAAAGTAGCCATATCTTGTTTAAAAACGTACTTCTGAATATGAATAACCCACTAACATGTTATCTCCTCTGTTGCTGCTTGAAGAAAAACCTAGTTTCCAAGGCTACCATGATGGAATACATTGAAAAAAAGCTTCTTTCACTTGCAAAAACCAACAAAACTGTGGTGTCAAGATTTTCAAACTAGTTCACTACAACATTAGCTTTCCCATGTTCAACCTACAACACTTTATTAGCTTTAAGATCAATTTGATTGATTTCATTCAATAAATATCAATTTGTTTCTTTGTCAAGACCATTTCAATTAAAAACATATACTTTTAATTTGTATTTATTATTATTTTATGCGAACACAGCATACATGGGCTTCAAATACATTTTTCTTTTTATGGATAGAACTTGCTTAAATTACCTGACAAATTGGAAACATTTAGATGCCTATTTAATGTTTTTTTCTAGACTACCTTAGAAATATCTTAAAAAAATAGTATAAACATTATTTTTTTTTACAATAGTTAGATTATATATTCCCTTGTACCCAAAAAAGAATATATATTCTCATGTGTTTATATATCAATACTAGTTTAAAAGTTAGTTTTTTGACATGATGACTAAACATTATTTTTTCCCAAAATATAAATATATTAGTCTAAAAATTATTTCTTTGATAAGAATAAAAAATATATTGGTCTAAATGTTATTCAATTAATGAATTTAAAACATCTTTTTGTAAAACAAAAATATATTTTAAAACACCTAAATTTCAAAAATCATAGAAATCGGCTTTTATTATATGATTTTTTTTTACCATGTACAAGTTTGCACATGTTAAACTTACTCATATTAAGAAGTTTAAATAGTAAATTTGTATCAAAACCTATGTATTTTATATTAAATATACAAATTTTGCTATACTTTTAGTTGCTTTTATTAATTTATATTTTTTTATGTACACATGTCAATCCCTTGTTAATTTTATTTTACCATTTTTTTATTTTCTAAAATGTATTTTCTATTTAGCATAAAAATACCACCAAATTATCTTTGAATCCACATTTTTAAATATTGTTTAAATTAGTTATCACTTCTTATCTTTTAGCATCATAATTGAATTTAAATTTTTACTATAAAATAATTTAATTCAATAAGTTTAATTTTTTTATTTTTTTTTGAAATATTTTTTGTTTGTTTTTGTTTTGTTTTGAACAAGTTAAACTAGAACAACGAAATTGAAACCGGAGAGAATCAAATCTGAGAACTTGAGAAAAACATTTTCCAAAGTCCCAAGTCAACGCCTATTTTATTATTATTTTTTAATTTATTATGCACATGTGCTACAACAATTTATAATTAAAATAGTCATTTTTATGTAGTAAATAACTTGACTAATGACATCTAAATTATTATTATAAACTCTCAGTACGAAAAATCATTACTTTCTTGTTTGCATCCATTAATTAAATCCGCTAAAATATCAATGCATTTTATCTATCTACAATAGTCTTCACGGTCGGACGAAAGGTGCGTGTAAATGATCTGTATGGTGAGGAATTGATGGAGGCAACGATGTCGAAAAGTGCTCTAGTACGGTGGCGACGAGTCTTCACGGCGGGATGAAAGGTGCTTGCATGCACGTTAGCACTTCGACGCTCAAGTCAGTATATAAAATGAGAAGGAGTATGTAAAAAGTGTGGGAAAAGTGAATCGTACCTTGAGGGTGAAGCAAGGTCACCCTTATATAGGCGTGTGTGAGAATAATTGTCTTCGCGAAGTGTGGTGTTTCATCAGGAGGTCGTTGGAGGACACATGTACGATGTTTGATGCACGGGGGCGTGCTTAGGTGTGGTGGCGTGCAGCAGGATTACGGTGTACGCCCAAGTGACGTGTATTGATCCGACAGACTCCTTGTCCACGTGTCAGCGTTGGATTGCCTTTCCAGCCGACCCAGAACATTTTCTGACAAAGGTTTGAGCTTTCTTCTGAATCGGATTAAATATCGTGTGACTTAGCTCGTTATCAATCGAACAGTTGTTAGTTATTTTTTATCAATGGTTTGACCTTATATATCAGATGAACTATAATGATACTTAACCCGTGATTAGTCGAAATGTGGCTTGTTCCTTTTTTGACAATGGTTTAAAATTTATTCTTGATTGTATGAGCTACAATGAGACTTAAATAGAGATCAATCAAATTATGGTTATCACATTAACAGAAAAAGGTTCGACTACTCCTGAATTGGATGATATATTTTAAAAAATGTTAAGGAATATATTTTGTATTTATTGTAATGAAATAATAATAATTTTTTATTTTTATCATATCTAATTTTTGTTTAAGTATATTTATTCCATTTTATAAATACACATTTCTTCCCCATCATGATTTTATTTAATTTTCTCTTATACTATACTACTAAATATTTTTTAGTATCTTTCAAAAAAAAAAATTGCTAGTATCTTATTTTCTTTTCTTTATCTTTCTTTCATCAATAAAAAAAATGTAAAGAAAGTAGTGATTAAGCTGTCTCTGTTTATATTTCCGAGGAAATAAAAATGAATTATATATTTTTCAAAGACTAAATTAGGTCTTACAATTTTTTAACAAGAACTAAAACGAGTCTTCATTTTTTTTAACTTGTCAAAAAAAATATATTTGTTTAGATGAATAGCATTTAGTCATCTAAATAAAATAAAATAACGTTTAGACTAATATCGATAGATACAAGCATATGATAATATATAATAATCTAATTCCTTCAAAAAAAAAGTATAATAATCTAATTAATAAAAAAAATCTAACTGATGTAAAAAAAATAACGTAAGAAATTATATGGTGTAAAAATAACAAGATATGGTGTAAAAATAATTTTTAACGTAAGAAATTTGTAGAAAAATAAAAATGTGAAACAAAAAACAATAAAGAAAAAAGAAGAACAAAATTTGTTTAAACAATTGAAATGTTAAAATAAAATATGCCATTAAATTTTTTTGATTGGAAAGATAAGAACACATTAATTGAATATGAGGTAAAGATACAAATAACTAAAATTATATGTAAATGATAGTATAAGTTTCACCTAATTTAATTGGTTGATGTCATGAGAGGATAATTACCCTCAAATCATGAGGGGGTAACGTAGACCTCACCCTATTTAATTGTTTTTTTGTCATGTCATTCTCTTATAATATCAAATCAACACATGTGAACACAAAAGAATATGACTTTTTTTTTCTTTTTCTTTTACTTATTTATGTGAACACGTGGCATTGCAAGTAAATTAAAGCACCATTGTACATGATTTTATTTTTTTCCCTTCAATACATTATTTAACTTGACTCTACATAAAATAATTTATTATATTGGCAACCACAACTTGTCTTGACTCTACATCTAGAATCAATACCTTGACTTTACATAAAGTAATTTGTTCTTGATACAATCAAAAGTTAAAATATGAAAAGAAATGAATCCGCCTATTTTGTGTATTTAAAAGGGAGCTATAGCTAATTGAAAATCCTAAACAATACCATTTCCCCTTCGACCAGTATAACACCGTTTTCCACTCCCTCCTCATTTGAAATATTGTTGTAAGAAGAATTTAGGGAACTCTCTCACATACTGGTCTTGATGTATGTTTGGCTTAATTTTATGAGATCACATTCATCTAAATTTGTTTCGGTAAAACTAAAGGGTTAATAGGTCTTTACTCCCTTGTAATATAGGTCATTTCTGATTTTTTCCTTGTAAAATTTTTATTTTGATTCACCCCCTGTAAAATATTTTTGTTTTGATTCACCCCTCTAATAGACCAAACAAAAACGAAAATTTCTTAAAAAAAAAATAAAATTGGTTTTTGTTTGGCCTATTAGGGGGTAAATCAAAATAAAAATATTTTACAGGGGTGAATCAAAATAAAATTTTTACAGAAGAATACCAGAAATGACCTATATTACAGGATGGTAAAGATCTATTAACCCAAAACTAAATAACAAAACTAATTGATTTTTTGTATTTCAAATTAACTGATATGTTTGTTGAATTTTTCAATGCATGCTAACAAACTTTTTGAGCGTAGAACAAGTGACCGCCATGGCTGATGAGGAGCAACTGATGGCAATTAATAAATTTGTGAACAAGTGACCTCTTAACTGGGGTGACTTTCGTTCTGAGCAGCTTCTTTGGACTGACCAAGATCATGATGTCATTATTCTTTTGCTGTTTTGTTATTATGACCTTCTAGTGCTTTATGCACTCTATCCATTGTCGGCTCCAACCCCTACCCTCTTATGCTGCCATTCCACTCTATATGTTGTTTGGTATATGCACAGACATTAATGTAATTCAATTGCGTATAATATTGAATATATTGGAGTACATGTATGGTATTCTAAAGTTTGTACTACTTAGAGTTTTTTCTTCTTCTTTTTTGATGGATTGTACTACTTGGAGTTATTTGGTGATATATAATTCAATGAACAAGCAATTGTTTGTGTGATTAGCCTATATAATTTTCATTCTCCAAGTTGTCAGACTACGGTTAAATAAAAACTAAGGGAGTACTAATTAAATTATAAATTCTCAATGAGAAGAACAAATTCAAAATACTCGCGCTCTATTTTTTATTGGGAAAAAAACACAATATTTCAATCAAATATCAATAATTTAATTTTGTTATCATGTTATAAGCATGAAATTTTCAACAGTGATTAATATCTATCAGAGAATCTGTTGAACACAATATATATTCTTCTTTCTAAACTGAATTTTTTCTTTTTAAGCACAAATCATAGATATTACCCTTAGCTATTTGGTAAGAAACTCAAATTTATTACCAGACCTATCCATTGTTTTTTTTAAAGGACTTGGATCTTTTCATTGTTGGTGAGAGTAAAAATATTCTAATTCACAAATTTGAAAAATTTAACGATCATTTTAGTCTCTAAATATGTGAGGGGTTGTCATTATAGTCTTTGTACACCAAAAAAAATTATAGTCTTTGAATTAACATACCAAATTTTTTTATTTTAACTAACCAAATCACAAATTTCATCATCGTGTTTTTTTTTCTTCCAAAAATTATATGTCTACAAAATATAACCTCATTGATAGCATAACCATGAATAACAAATACATATTGTGAAGATTCAAGATTAGGAATGTGGAGAATTCAAAATTTCAAGGATCAAGACCAAATTGATTTATTCGATATGATTTTTATGGTTGAAAGAGTATGCAACAATTTTTATTTCTATATTAACTTTTACAAACTAACAAGATTTTACATTATTTAAAATTATTTTTCTAATATAATTTATCTTTTCGAATTTATTTGTTGTATTTTATTATTGTTTTTAGAACATTTGTCTGCATAGTTATTAAAAAAATTGCTAATTTTTGTTGTTCATGATATTAGAAGGGAGCAAAATTCAATGCACTGTGTGGAGGGAAAAAGTTACAAAATATCAATCTATGTTGGTTCAGAGAATGTGTTATGAGATAACAAATACCTCAATTTCTAAGAAGAATTATGAATTCAAACAAACTTGTCATGAATACATACTATTTTTCAAGAATATGATCACCGTGAAGTCAGTTGATGATTCAATTGTTCATTTTTATGCATTCAAGTTTACATTGTATGATAAAATTCTTAAAGTTAAGAATGAAGATTCGTAGTTAAATAATAAATTCTCAATGAGAACAAAATTCAAAATACTAACGCTTTATTTTCGGGGAAAAAAATACAATAATTTCAATCAAATATCACTAAATATGTTCTATAACATAATTTTTTTTATCATGTTATAGGTATGAAAAACAATTATAGTGAGAGACTTAACAATCAATCAATCAAGTTTACATTGTATGATAACATAACTTTTTTTATCATAATTTTTTTAACATAATTTCAATCAATCAAATAATTTCACCGTTTTTTAGTTCACGAATTTGAGAGACTTAACAATCATATGCGAGGGGTTGTCATTATAGGCTTTGAATTAACATATTAAAATTACAAACACGCCCTCAAATGTCTATATAGTAAATCATTTTGATTCTCAAATTTGTCTGTTGTAAATATTTTTGTCCTCAAAAAATTGTTCAGCTGCTTTAGTCAATAAAATTAGAAACAAAAGAAACACGGAATGCTATAATGACAGTCAAACATTAGATGTTTATTCGATCAGAAATCACTGGTCTAGTGCCAATTTTCCATATCTTTCCAAAAATGGCCAAGCAAGAAAATGTATAATTTCACACCGATGTTTACATATTGCTATTTCAATGAAAACCTAGCTTGTAGTATGGAATAAAGCTAAACCTAGCTAGTTGACCCAAATTTTCAAACAAGAAAAAGAAACATGATGACCACTAACTTCGTCATTACCCATATTCACAATTTCACATTCCATTTTTTGTCTATAAAAATTCAATTTCTCCCACCCAACCAAAACCATATTATCAGCGTTAATTTATTTTCATTCATTCCTTTCTTGCACAACACTCTAAATTAACCCCTCAACATCCATGGTTAGATTGGTCTCAAATTCTTTCATCCAGGATCTTGTTTCTATTCTCCACAAGCTAAAAATAAAGAAAACGGGTAAAAAACCAGATTGGTCTCAACTTCCAAAGGAACTTCTTCAACTAATATCTGAAAGACTAGACAGTGAACTCTATCGCCTTCGCTTTCGTTCGGTTTGTTCCTCGTGGCGCTCTTCTTCAAGCCCTAACTACCATCAAAACCATTTACCCTTGAAGCTTCCAGAATTCTCAGACATAAAAAACAGCTACCTCATAAAACACAATATCTTTCTCATCAAATCACCCACAAACTCAATCCCTTGGTTGATTAGAGTCGGTCCAAAATTAAATGGCAAAACTCATCTCTGGGACCCTAGAGACATTTACTACACATTACCTTTTTATTTACAAATACATTTAAATTTGGCCCTCGACTTAAACAAACTCTCCATCATCGATCTCGGGCACGTGTTCTACATCCACGACAGTGATCCTGGGGGCTATGTCTATCCTAGAAAGGTCATCGGTGTCGGGGAACAACCTATTGCTATTGTCACATGTGAGTACTCAGGTGAGCCGATGATTTTCCATTGTGGGGATGATCATTGGATGAATATCCCAGATGTCCCCAATGTGGAAAAATCGCATGGAGATATTTGCAATTTTAAAGGGCGGCCTTGTGTGATAGATCGAACCGGTCGGACTGTGATGATCGAATCAGACTTGACTGTTCATTTGGTGGCTGAACCTTGTTTTGGTGGCAATATTAAATTCTTGGTGGAGAGTAAGTGTCAGTTGTTGCTTGTGGATAGATATGAAAGTGATGGTAGTAGTGGTGGTGATTTAAGGATTGATGTGTTTAGGCTTGATGAGAAGGAGAAGAATTGGGTTAAATTGCCTAATTTAGGGGATAGGGTTTTGTTTTTGGGGGAAGGTTGTTCGTTTTCTGCTTTTGCTTCGGATTTGGGTTTTGCGAATGGGAACTGTGTAATCTTTTGTGCGGATGATATGAGTATTTTTCACTTGGATAAAGATCGGATTTCACCTTTGTCTGATTATCCAGATTATTTCAACTTATTCTTATGGCCACCTCCAAAGTGGATCGCAGCTGCAATAACAAAGTATGTTATTTTGGATTGATGTTTTACTTATACATGACCTGATCTGTCCTTTATTGTACTTATTACTTAATGTGTAATTCTCAATATTAGAGATAGAATGCCAATTTATCAGTTTACTATATTATTATTTTTCCCTAAAAATAATTATTAGCATTTTAATTTTCTTATTTAGTTCCTAACAGAAAGCTTTCTCAATTTATACAGGAGTGAGAGAAAGAAATGGAACGCAAGATACAATATTGGGTTCATTCGCAAAATATGACAATAAGACCTAGCTCCTATTTGATATGTTGAAAAGAATTCTAGTTTTTAATTGGTTATTTTATATTGGTTCTCACTATTTATTTCTGGGATTTTTCTCAATGAATCTTACTTGGTGGTAATGAAAAACAAAGTTGTATTTCCTTTCTTTTTTCACTGTAACATCATTTGATGAAGGGAATCATGGGCATTGGTTTTCTAAATTGTTCTTACTTACCATGTATGTTAGTAATGGTATTTATGATTATTTGGCTTTTGATCATTATGTTATCACTGTTGTTGTTTTCTTATCTTAATATGATCATCGCATTCTTATCTTAGTTACAAGAAATGTCAACAAAAATTCCATCACTAGATATTTTAGATTAGATGCATTGGCAGAAATAGTCTGTCCATGTGTTTTAGATGCATTGAAGCTATAGTATTATTTAGTTTGATAATTAATAACGGCTTAAATGCCAATTAATTTATGAGCTGTTAGTTGTGCTAGGGTTTGTGAAAATAAATTATGTGGAAAAAAATTCAAAAATGTTAGACCTTTGAATTATGTGACTCGGGCCAACAAGTCGAACCGGGTTGTTTATGAATTTGGATTGAATCGAGTTTAAGATAATCAAAATGTTCGAATTGAACTCGAATCGAGTTCAGGTCGGACAAATCTTTATCAAGTTGAACTGAGCTAAATTAAGTTCAACTCAACTCGAATCATTTTCAGCCCTAATTAGACTAAATATTACGCATTTTGATTGTACCTTTTACATAGTCATGTTAATATTTTGATAAAATAATGAAAAGTCAATTACGTAGAGAGTCGTCTAGAAAAAAAAAAGTTTATTATTCAAGTAAGAATAATTTCTAAAAATATTTGTGTATGTTTCTCGTGAACTTGGATTGAATCGAGTTTAAGTTAATCAAAATGTTCGAATTGAACTCGAATCGAGTTTCGGGTCGGACAAATCTTTATCAAGTTGAACTGAGCTAAATTAAGTTCAACTCAACTCGAATCATTTTCAGCCCTAATTAGACTAAATATTGCGCATTTTGATTGTACCTTTTACATAGTCATGTTAATATTTTGATAAAATAATGAAAAGTCAATTATGTAGAGAGTCGTCTAGAAAAAAAAAGTTTATTATTCAAGTAAGAATAATTTCTCAAAATATTTGTGTATGTTTCTCGTGGGCTTAGCCCAATGTAAATGTATTTATTTATGCATATATGTTCAACCGATTGAACCTTGACCCGATAGTCTCACGGGTTCAATCACCAGTACGTTTTTTAAACCTTTGGGAATAAAGAGTTTCACTTGGGTGATATAGTCTTTGGCGACATTGATGGCATTAGTGTATATTCGATTGGAGAGAACAGTGGATGAATGATTAAAGTAAATTATTTAGATGAGATATAATTATTGATTAAGAAAGATTTATCACCAAAAGATATGTTGTTTTAGCAATTGCTCAGTCTTGAAATTGTTTGTTTTGAATTTGAAAACTGTTGTTTTGAATTTCACATTCCATTTTCACCAAAACATATGTTAAACATTTTTCGTTCTAACAATCTCCCCCACTTTAAGGATAGTGTTTGTTAAACGTATTTTGTTCCAACAATATGTTATTGTCTTTTTTGTTTCTTTTGTCAAACTGTTAGCCTGTAATTTCGACAAGCTCAACTAATGCAGTCAACAAGTGTTGACTTTTGTTCTTGCAGGATTAAAGTCATTATTTTCAGCATGGAGATTTTGACATGGTTTGGAACTTCGCATTTGGAAGAGTTCAAGAGCTTTGGAGTTCGACAAGAGGCAAGGAGAAGATTTAGTCAAAGCCAATCAGTTGCTATCATAAGGGAAAGAATTCAAATTCAAAAAGCAGCGATTTTCTTATTGAAAACGTGGGGGATAAGCAATTTTCGATGTAATCTAATTTGTTGAACCACCTTTACATTAATGTAATGCAATTTACCTTTTCTTTAAGTTTCTGCATTTTAAACTTTTATGTCTTTTACTTGCATTTTCTTTATTTTTTTATTTCGAGAGACACTTGTTTTCAAACAAGATTTCGTCTTGGTCATAAAGCAATCTATGAATATGATGAACGCTCACACTTTTTCTGAAAAAAGATTTGACAACATGTCCTATGATTTCTGGTTTGATCCTGCTTGTAATAATCAAAACTAGTCTTCTTGTTTACCAAAAGCACTGGTAAACACAGGGATCTTGCTTCTTTTTTTTTTAAATAAAAAAAGAGCAACAAAAAAATTAATTAAATACTTAATTTCGTAATTAATACTGTGATTAGTTCCCCTAAAAAAATACTATGATTAGTGTTTTTATAACATCATAGTAGCGTTCCTTAAAAAAAAAACATCATAGTAGCGTTATTTTTTTTTTGGCATCTCAATGGAGTTATGGAAAGAGGAAAAAAAAGGAAACAACCTTAATAAAAGAGAACAGTTGCTTGATGTTTTAAAAAATTTGTTCTTTTTAAGTTAACTAAATGAAACTCACAAAATTACCCTGCATTTAAAATTAGTTTGAATGATGACAAATGGACTTTTGGTAAAAAGCAAGTGAGTGTAGCTTTTAACTTACACCTTAGTAATTTTAAGTGGGTGTAAATTAGTAGTCTATATATATATATATATATATATATATTTTTTTTTTTTTTTATAATTTAAAAATATTTTTTTATAATAAACAATATT
>Ga0228710_1006977_pt1 | contig 16879 bp, 10 predicted proteins | sample MedpolnodulmetaG_FD_177995 | JGI IMG/M metagenome (GOLD analysis project Ga0228710, IMG submission 177995) | Root nodule microbial communities from Medicago polymorpha collected in Santa Monica, California, United States - pink nodules | ecosystem: Host-associated > Plants > Roots > Nodule... | reverse complement strand
GATTAGCCATTCATTAGCCATGAATCACAATTCATGAGAATTTATTTAATTTCCTAAATAGGTTTGTAAACAGTTGTATATATTTTCACAAATGATATCAATACAATCAGGGAATTATATTCTTATAATGAAGACACCCTTTGCCTCTTTATGTTTCATTTGCTCTGCATTTGGAATTTGAGCATAAAATTTAAAGGTAACATGATATGTAGTTGACTAGTTGCAGTTAAGTATGGAAAATGACACATTTTCTTCAAAACGTAAGAATGATGTGAATGTTGTCCTTTTATGCTCCATACAGTCTTAGAGAAATATCATTAACACAATCTCCTATTCACACATCTCATCTCATCACACTTTCTATTATTGAATAAAGTTCATATATGTGTATGTATAGGGTTTAGGGTTTGAGATTTAAGGTTTAGAAGAAAAATCTGATCCAAACGTGTTGTGATAAAATAGAAGAAAAAATCTTGACAAAAAAATATATAAGGAAAAATTAACATTGTTTAGTGATAGTATACTAAAGAGTAAATGTAAATGATTTTTTTTTTTGTATAAAAGAGGGCCTGAGGCCCAAAAGTAAGAGAACAAAAAAAACTAAATTACACGCAGATTCTAGGCATGCAAGCCCCAGAAATATCATCATAAATGAGTCTTTGAAGTTCACTAGGCGGAGACTCCAAAATGACCAAATTCCAAGAATCTAAGGATAGGCTAAAATTTGCCAGCTAGTCAGCACATCTGTTGCCTTCCCGCCAAGTGTGAATAGCCTGAGTATGCCAATCTCGCTAAAGGATCTCCTTAATACGTCGAACTAGAGAAGGGATGGTTCCATTGATCTTGCAATTGTTAGTAAGCATATCAATAAGCACTTTTGAGTCACTCTCAACAATCACGTGAGATAAACCCTCACTCCAAGCCATATCAAGCCCCAAATAAAGACCACACATCTCAGCATGCAGAGCATCACGAGCTCCAATTTTGCGACTAAATCCCTTGATCCATCTTCCATCAGATTGACGTAAAATTTCACCACACCCAGCAAGATCCCCTTTACCTTTGCACACTCCATCACAGTTGAGTTTCACCCAACCATTTGAAGGTCTCTTCCATCCAATATACACAGTTTTCCTTTGATGAGGATTGTTTTTCAATTGATCTTGAGAGACTTCTTCAATGGACATGATGAACTTTTGGATTACATAAGTTGGATTATCCGGTCTTTGGAATCCTTCTTCGAAAATAGCTTTGTTTCTCCATGTCCACAAATGCCAACATGTAGTCATGAACGTTGTCTGCCACCTAGAGTTGATAACTCCATTCCAACTTTTACCGAGGTTTTTAAAAACCCATTCCTTGCAATCAACAAAGGAAAAGAAATTAGTTATAAAATTTGGAGACACAAGTCTAGTCCATACCTGAGATGCATGCCTGCAATCACGAAGCACATGAATAACGGTCTCATCTGCATTCCCACAACAAGGACAAGTAGGCGAAATTCCTTTCCCCCACCTACTTCGACAGTAGTTAGTAAGAATACGACCATGAGCCACTAACCACATGAAAGTTTGAATACGATGAGGACCCCTCCATCTCCAAAGAACTTTCCAATCCCTCTCCACATTGAATTGGTTACGAAGAAGCGAATTATACGCACTTTTAACAGAGAATTGTTGAGTACTAGTTCGTCCCCACCCAATGTTGTCAGACCCATCAGCCTCAATGGGCGCAGGGAGTGCAATTACTTTATTCGCAATGTTTTCAGGAAGATTGTGAAACAAGAAGTCAGTATTCCAATTTCCAGAGTCATTTGTCACATCCTTAACATTAAGAGTGGTATCAATATAAGATTGAGTACCTACTGTAATAAGAGAAATGTTGTTGGAGTTCCATTTATCCATCCAAAAATTGGTACGAAGACCATCTCCAATTTTCCACACAATATTTCTTTGAAACTCCCCCCAAATTCCAGCAAGAGCTTTCCACAAAGAAGAGTCGTAAGGTTGGGATTGAATGGCTATACTTAAATCATTATTTCGACCATACTTACTATAAAGCACTTTGCACCAGAGATCATCTGGCTTAGAATTTAGATTCGAAAGCATCTTCATTAAAAAGGCTTCATTCATAAGGTGGAGGTGCTTAAGGCCTACCTTATGAATTGGTTACGAAGAAGCGAATTGTACGCACTTTTAACAGAGAAATGTAAATGATTTTTTTATGCAATTAAAATGAGATGAGCTAGGGGTAATATAAGGTAATGAAGTTGAACCTCTAAATGAATTAACAAGTGTAAATGTAAATACCTAATTATTTTTTTTTTTTTTTTTGTCAAGAATAACTGATCATCTTTATAAGCGTATAAGTAATTAATTATTTTTATATTTTGTTATGGAGGAAGTACTTTCTAGGGACATGGTTAAATCGGAGGTATAAGATCCATTTATTAAAATCTAGCATATTCTATTCCATCTTATACCACCGATCTAACTATACATCAAATAAACCTTTTAAAACAAGGAATACAATGGAAAGAAAATATATTTTATAATCAAAATACTCTTTATAATAATAAAATCGTACACTAACAGAGGTGCTAAAATGCAGTCTTTTGTGATATAGAGATTTTCAAACGTTACATAGTTTTTTTCGCATAGGAATTCCAAAATGTTGCACATTTGCATACTTTGTTTGTATGTTCTTTTCAAATTATTGGATATTTCTAAATTCTAATGCTTCATGTTGACAATTTCTTAGTTCTCATCATTGTTTTCAATGAAACCAAATGACTCGAAAAAAAAACATGACACATGCAAACGACAAGCATAGTAACTTTAGAACATAACTAGCATACCATACCATACAAATAAAAGTTACATAAAATTGTTTTTAATGAAGTAGCCGCCAATGCAATAGATCTTCATCAACAAGAAAAAACAGCTTTCAAAGCTTACAAAATATAATATAATATATTGTATTAAACAAAAGTATATCATAGAAAAAATAAGTTCCAAATTGACTCATATATGGCCGGCTATAACCAGCTCATAATTAGAATGTTGAACTTTGTCATTGTCACCCTTTAAACCATTGAAGTTTAATGTCATATGCACACTCTATTTCATATATCAATATAGTCCTCTTATTTATTTTCATTCCATCTATTTTCTTAGAAACAACACATTTTGTTTCATGCACTCATTATGATGACTCATAAAAGAGCATACTATTGCATTTTCATACTCTTTATGTTGTACATTAATATTGTGCCAACTTTTGGTGACACAAATGGCCAAATTTTGATAAGGTTTAAAAGCTTTTTGTCCAATGCCAATGCTTTAAACAATTGGGTTGATGAGGCTAATTTGTGCAATTGGGTTGGTTTGTTATGCAAAAATAACAAGTTTCATGGATTGAGATTAGAGAATATGGGACTAGGTGGGAAAATTGATGTAGACACATTGTTGGAATTGACTGATTTGGTTAGTTTTAGTGTCAATAACAACACATTTGAGGGTCCAATGCCTGAATTCAAGAAGCTTGTGAAGTTAAGGGGGTTATTTTTGTCTCATAATAAATTCTCTGGTGAAATTTTAGATGATAGTTTTGAGGGTATGGGAAATCTTAAAAGGGTATTTTTGGCAGGAAATGGGTTCAATGGTCATATTCCTCTTTCACTAGCTCAATTGCCTGTACTTTTGGATTTGGATTTGCATGGGAATAGTTTTGGAGGTAACATACCTGAATTTCAACAAAATGATTTTAGAGTATTTGACTTGTCTAACAATCAATTGGAGGGTCCAATACCAAATAGCTTAAGCAATGAGCCTTCAACTTCATTTTCTGGTAAGTAAAGATTCATTATGTTTTTGCATCAACATGCTTAATTTTTTTTTAGTTAAAATTATTCATTTAGTGATGATTTTCAACTTACTTGGAAAATTTCTTCCAAAAGAAAAAACTTATTTGGAAAATTCAATAATATATTGTGTTTCTTTCTATCTAATTTTTCTTGAATATGCAGCCAACAAAGGCCTATGTGGAAAACCTTTGAACAATCCTTGCAACACACCCCCAACCAAATCTATTGTGCAACCTAATTCAGCTTCTTCAACTCAAGGAAAAAGAAAGAAGAACAAAAATATCCTTATAGTTGTCATTGTAGTGGTAGCTATGGTTGTTTTAGCTTCAATATTAGCACTTTTGTTCATCCAAAGCCGCCGGAGACGAAGATCACAAGAAGACCAACCCATATTAGGCTTACAACTGAATTCTGAAAGCAGTCCAAGTGTCAAGGAGACAAAATCCATTGATTTAGCTGGTGATTTTAGTAAAGGTGAAAATGGAGAATTGAATTTTGTTAGGGAAGATAAAGGTGGTTTTGAGTTAAATGATCTTCTTAGGGCTTCAGCTGAAGTGCTTGGAAGTGGAAGTTTTGGATCAACTTATAAGGCAATAGTTTTGAATGGACCAACTGTGGTGGTTAAGAGATTTAGGCACATGAATAATGTTGGTAAACAAGAGTTTTTTGAACACATGAAAAAGCTTGGAAGTTTGACACATCCTAATCTACTTCCTCTTATTGCATTCTATTACAAAAAAGAAGAGAAATTTTTGGTTTATGATTTTGGTGAAAATGGTAGCTTGGCTAGTCATCTACATGGTATGCAACATTATATTTTTATGAATTCTTTATACTGTCATACAAACGGTTATCATTTAACGTATTTGACATTAATCACATCTACCTTAAAAGTCATACAAAATGGAATCTCATATTTTATTTAGAAATAACAATAATAGATATAATAGTTTTAGATAGAATTTGGATATGACTCAACAAATCAATGCAATAATCAAATTTATCAATTTTAATTCTTGGCTTAAATTGGATGACTTATTTGAGCTTATCTATTATAATCACCTGCGAGACTGCAGAAACAACTTATGACATGTCCATAAACTATATTACTTAGGTTATTTCCATAAACATCACAAAATAGCTAATGAAAACAGCTTATAATTTGTATGAAAAGAATTTGACTTCATTTTATTTTTACTGTAGAAATAGCTTATACATAAGTATTTATATGATAAAACGTTTATATGCTAAAAGTGCTTAACAATCTTTACATTGATTTTGCAGGTAGAAACGGCATTGTACTGACCTGGTCAACTCGTCTAAAAATCATAAAAGGAGTAGCAAGAGGCTTAGCACACCTCTACAAAGAATTCCCTAAACAAAACCTACCACATGGTCATCTAAAATCCACCAATGTAATGCTAAACAATTCCTTTGAGCCACTTTTAACTGAGTATGGACTAGTAGCTATAACAAATAAAAACCATGCACAACAATTCTTGGCATCCTATAAATCACCAGAAGTCACACACTTTGATAGACCAAATGAAAAAACAGACATATGGTGTCTTGGAATCCTCATACTAGAATTACTAACAGGAAAATTTCCAGCAAATTATTTAAGACATGGAAAAGGTGAAAATTCCGATTTAGCAACATGGGTGAATTCAGTTGTAAGGGAAGAATGGACTGGTGAAGTGTTTGATAAGAATATTATGGGGACAAGAAATGGTGAAGGTGAGATGTTGAAGCTTTTGAGGATTGGAATGTATTGTTGTGAATGGAGTGTTGAGAGGAGATGGGATTGGAAAGAAGCTTTGGATAAGATTGAAGAGCTTAAGGAGAATGATGGTGAAGATGAATCTTTTTCTTATGTTAGTGAAGGTGATTTGTATTCAAGAGGTGCAACAGAAGATGAATTTTCTTTTTCTGTTACTGATTCACAGGCTGATAAGTTTGGAAATGTTACAGGCTAGGGTTTGTTTAGCATAGAAACTCATGATTTTTTTTCTACCTTTTTGTAATTTTATTATGTAATTCTTTTAATGGAATAATGATCCAACAATTTATTTTTAACATTTGATATTTTTGTTCATGCTGGTATAGTTTTAGACTGATTGTTGGTTGTGTAATGACAATTTTTTAAAAGGGTGGTGTAGTTTAGAAATGAGGATTTTTTATTTAATTTTTGTGAGAGTATGTTAATTTTATTTGCTGAAAAGATAAGGAAATACAAAAGCACATGTTTTCGTTTTTATTCGATAGGTTCCCTCATGCGGAAGATAATACGTAATCATATTCAAATTGTGTCGGACATTAAATGTGAGTGTCTCGTAATACAATGGAATGACTAGTATCATTAAATTGTATACGAGATTTGATTGCATGTTTATTTTTGTTGATGCAAAAATTTCATGTTGCAAGTCTGTTTCTATTAGATTTTGCATGTATATCACTTATCAAATATCCCTTTTTTCTTTTAAAACACAAATATTTCATTCAGTGTCATACTTATGCACTCTTGAAGAGAGCTTTGTCATCTATTACGGTTCTATTCGACTCAAATGATTAGTCTCTGGAGTGGAGTTGCACATAGAGAATACCTGGTTCAAAAACAAAACACATACACCCTCTTAAGAAAGTTAGTTGAGTGCAATTAATTAATGAAAACAATAATTATGTTTCATATTTTGCCCTTTTAACATTGGAAATATACTTTCATGGGTATATCAAAAGTTGGAAAAATAAATCAAAATTTAATTCAAGGGTAAATCGGGAAGAGCTGCATTAATATTGGTAATTGAATTTTGCTTATATTTGAGATCAATAATGTTGTGAATTTGGAAAGAAAAAAAATCACACCAATAAAACTATGATATGTGAAGTAAAGGAAGTAGTAATCAATGAGTCAAGTAACCTCAAGCAACAGCAACAACAACAAATAGACCTAAATCCAAGTGTGTAGAGCAACACCACAAGCATAATCAAAGCAATAAAGATAAGCAATGAAAGAAGGAAAGAAACACATCAATATTGTTTACCCAATTCGGTCTAATATGACCTACTCTGGAGGAGAGAGCAGCTCTCCAATCCACTAAGATGAAAGTGATACAAGGGCTTACAAGAAACTAGCATAAAAGCTCACACAGAACAAAACCTAATTTCTATACATTTTTCAAGTCACTCACACTCTCAGTGAATCCTACGAGAAAACACTAAAGGAAACTTTTGGATCCTTCCAATGGTGAAATCTCATTACCTAAGGTGATTACAATGTTTTCCAACCTAAGAGAACCTCACTACGAAGACACTCAACCCTAAAGTTAACTCCATTATATTTCCAAGTTTCTCTCTCTAACCCACACACAAAACATGAATGAAAACTTATATAGTGTCCAAATCCCGAGAAAATCGTGCCTCGATTTCCCCATAGTACCCAGTACGAACCACTGAACCTTATCAAAAATTGGGCCACGATTTTGACAAATCGGGCCCTAATTTTTGTCCAAACAAAAGCCTCCAAAACCTCTCAAAATCGGGCCATGATTTAGACAAATCGGGCTACGATTTTGTGCTCCTCCAAACTTCAAATTTTGAGTCAATTTTCAACAAATAATTTTAATTGAAAAAGGCCTACTGCAATATAAATTCATCTACGTGAAAGTTGTTTCGTGAGACATAGCATTTTCCTTAAATTAATTCAAGGGTTGTTATTGACATGGTAAAGATTGCAATAGATGTATGAGTTGTCGATGATCAACATCCATAAATAGTATCCTAGTACATTGTACGTATTAGAGAGACATGTTCAAAGTAACCCGCAAAATTCGTTCATACTTTTATGTTAAACGAGAATTAAGAGAAGACAAAATCTTTGTGGTTGTTACCGTGAAAAGCTAGAGAACTATATGAAAGAAAAAAAATAGAAAGAATAAATTACTCAAATTAAAAGTGGTTAATCATAATAGAATTTGCTTTTTGTTGGAATTCTATGTTTGTTTAGGTTTGGTTTCTTTACATTGAAACAGCACAAAAAACTTCATTGAAAAGGAAGAGGAATATATTGAAAGAAAGAAAGAAAACTTCATTGAAGATTGCAAGAGGGTTTTGTTTTAAAAGAAAATTAAGGAATTGAGATGAATGTCGATGCAAAATAATCAAAGGGACGAGAAGGAAGGGGTGAATGTAAAATCTAGAAGAGTTGCAGTGGCAGTAAATGCAAAAAAAGCTAGCAAAAATGCAGTCAAATGGGTTGTTGAAAAACTCCTAACAAGAGGTGAAACTATAGTTCTCATCCATGTCCAGGTTAAGCCAGCTGCACCATCTTCTATTTCAACCACAAGTGAGTCCTATATCTATTTACACGTCTTTTATACTCTTAAAATGTGAAACTTGCAATAGGTTTGATATGGACTAGGATTCCTTGCAATTGTGAATTCATGTAGTTTCACGCATGAATTAAAAATGATTGTTGATTTGAGATCAGATAATCCAAATTACGCAATCGGTTTTATGTCGTTGAACGATCTCGGTTGTTGATGTAATTTGTGTTATGCAGTGACATCACCGAATCCAAATCCCATCCTCATGATCACTATAACTTGCATATTTGTTATTTTGTTGTGAGTTGTTCATGAAGTTAAAGGCCATCCATATAATATAAAAGAAAAAAAAACTGAGTAAAAAAATTAGAAGAATATTTATTAGCTACTAAAATTAGAGGCAGAGAAAATAAATATTTCGAATAATTTCCCTAACCCTAAATTTTGAAATAAACAAGACAAATTTTGAAATTTATTTCTCTCTTTTTGTTTTTTTAAGTTAAAGACAATTTCATCAATGAAAGTCTGGCAATAAATCAAATGCCAAAATTGCAAAAATACAAGGCGAAGTCTCTTCGATCCATATGTAATCTAAATTATGAAGAACATATTTAGCTAAAAATTTAAACTAAGAAACAAACATTAAAAACTATACAATCTCCAATGATATATGAGAGATTGTTGATGAGCATTCAAACCCAAGATCACATTAGAAGCATCTGATTCTGCTATAAGATTCAGAAAAACATGTATTTCGCAAATTCAAACCTTTTTGCATAGCTAAAGCTTCTGCAACCTCTGAATCTGGTAAAGAACAAACTTGCCAGCAACTAGCAGAAACAAACTTCGCATCGTTAATTTAATTTTTTGTAGTTGCTAGCTACTAGCTACATATATCCCAATCCAAAGAGAATTACTAATTATAAAGTTAATGTGAATATATTAAATATAATTAAGTGTTATCATTTTTACTAAAAAAAGTGTTATCATCTATATAATTATCATGATAATCACATTTGTTGCAGGGACAGGAACGAATGGTACTGTTGAGGAGGGTTCACTGGTGTGCAAAAAGCCTAATGAACAAACCAAAGAAATGTTTCGTCTATATCATGACATTTGCAAATCGAAAGATGTAAGTTTTATTTTCCTTTCTCTTACAACACAATAAAAAGTAATTGAAAAACCAAAATGATAATAATTATGCAATTATTTTAATTTTAGAATCCTTAATATGATTTTTTTCTCATCTTTTTCATATGTTCCATAGATACACTGCAAGTTCATACTACTAGAAGATGAAGATGTATCCAAAGCTTTAATTGAATATACTAAGAAATCATCAATATGAAGAGGAAACTATCATAAGTGGTCTTTTCGAAGAACAAGAAGAAACTATCATAGGTGATTTCATTTTCTTATATATAAATTTCTTAAAATTCCTAGCTTTTATGTTCACTTGAAATTCTTTAAATTTAACTTGCACAAATTTCTATCATTTTAAAAATTCTTCAAATTATCATCCAAACAATTAAATTTACATCAAAGGTTTTGAATTCCCTAAAAAAAATTACATTACCTCATTCAAAATCCCCTTGCAAACAATGTACTCATTTTCTATATTGTTTAGTTCTTTAGGTCTATTGGTATTACTATAATTTAGATAATGAATTTAATTTTGTAGTGTTGACTTTTAAACTATTAACATTGTGACTCGTGTGTTGCAGATGACTTAATGCATATGGCTACATCTACAATGAAACCACCAACGGTTCAGTCACGACATGAGATCTTCAACCAGATTGCCCTCCAAATTAATGACCTGACTCACAAGTACAATGACTCCATGGAGAGCTTTGATCACTCCTCTTTTGACCTTAAGAGGTTGAGTGAGCTTCAAGAAAAGAAGTCTGCATTTCAGGATTTTCACATCCTTGTTCTTGAGACAGAGATGCAAGCAACTTTAAGGAAAAGAGAAATCGGAGATCATCAGAAAGGAAATGGAAGAGCTAACATCTGAACCAACGCCTCAAATTACATGCAGATACCGATTCTCTTGATAACGAACTAGTGACACTGCTCTCGCAGAATGTTGGTTTGAAGAAGGATCTGAGAAGTGGCATTGAAGGGTCAACTTACTGGAAAAGTAGAAGGTCATAGTGACTTATTGGTAGGAATTTAGGACGAGAAAATATTTGAGAGAAGGAAAATTTATATCGCTTAAGAGAATACTTTGATTTCTTATTTGCTACCTTTTCTTGATTTTACTTTCTTGTCTTGTTTTACAAATAGTAATTTATCCTTTATGTATAGGCTCCAAGGGAGAGTTTTACATAACTTCAAGCGAGATAAAGAGTTCTAGACACTTCTATCTACTACATGGAGGAGGAGCTCTAGAAGCACTTAAAGAATGGACGGTATTAATAAGTAATCGTTTTACTCTCCTTTCTGTCACACCATTCTGTTTTCTTATTTGGTTTAGAATAGAAACTGTAAATGATTTTTTTACCTTTTTGTAATTTTATTATGTAATTTTTTAATGGAATAGTGGTCCAACAATTTATTTTAAACATTTGATGTTTTGTTAATGCTGGTATAGTTTTTGAATGAATCTTGGTTGTGTAATAATAATTTTTTGAAAGGGTGGTGTGGTTTAGGAATGAGAATTTGTTATTTAATTTTTGTAAAAAGTATGTTAATTCGATTTGCTAAAAAGACAAGGAAATACAAAAGCATATATTTTTCAGTAGGTTTCCTTTTGTGAAGATAATACACAATCATATTCAAGTTGTGTCGGACATTAAATGTGAATGTCTCATAATGTGAAAGTCTCATATTCAAGTTGAGAAGAAGTTTATTTTTGTTGATGCAAAAATTTCATGTCGCAAGTCCATTTCTATTAGATTTTGCATGTAGATTACATATCTCAAAAATTCGATTTGCAAAAAGTGCTTCTAGAGCTCCTCCTCCTTGTAAGACTATCTATGGAGAGGAAACTATCATAGGTGATCTTTTCAAAGAAGAAGAAGACGAAGAAGTAGGAGAAGAAGAAGAAACTATCATAGGTGATTTCATTTTCTTTTATTGTCTATTTCTAGTAATATCATATATAATTTTTTTTCTTGTGAAATCTATTTCCGTTCTTCTATTTTTCTTCTTATCTTCTTTATGAATAACTTGGTCGAAAATTACATTCTTGTGCTTTCTTTCATTAAATTGTTCAAATTCAAGCTCCCCTTGCAAACAATGTACTCATTTTCTATATTGTTTAGTTCTTTAGATCCATTAGTCATAATTTAGATAATGGATTTATTTTTATTTTTGTAGTGTTTATATATAACATTTCCTGACTTTTAACCTATTAACATTGTGACTCATGATGTTGCAGATGGTTTAATGCAAATGACTTTTGCATCAGAATCAATACTCCCATCAGAACTGCCTTCATCTACAACGAAACCACAAAAGGTTCATCTACACACCAATATCATAGACGAGCACTCGAGTAACTCCCAAGTAATTCTTATTGTGATATTATTTTTAAAATGTTCATATTGGTTTGCTATATTATATTTGAACCCATTTTTTTTATTATTCATACCATGAAGGATTTAAGGCAAAGTCGATGCTTCTCCTTGCCCATTACAGATGACTTGGAGTCGATGTGGCATTGATGGGGGAGATTCTAACAAATAGAGCGCAAATAGAATCTTTGATGACATCTTTGTTCAATTTGGCAAACTCAGCTGATATTCCTCAGTCACGGCGTGAGATCTTCAACCAGATTTCTCTTCGAATCAATGACTTGAACCACAAGTACAACAACTCCAAGGAGATCTATGATCACTCCTCTTTTGACCTCAAGAGGTTGAAAGAACTTCAAGAAAAGAGATTTGCATTTCAAGCTTTTCACCTCCTTGCACTTGAGGCGGAGATGCAAGCTACTTTAAGACAACGGGAGATAGCAGATCGTATGACTAACAGGAGATCATAAAAAAGGAAATGGAAGAGTTGACATCTGAATCGACTAAACTAAGCAGCCAACTTACCACCTTATCAGACCAATGCCTTAAATTATATGCAGAGACCACTTCTCTTGACAATGAACTAGTGGTACTGCTCTTGCAGAAGGTTGATTTGAAGAAGGGTCTGAGAAGTGGCATTGAATAACAAGCATTCTGGTATGAAATCATATGAAATCCCCCTAATTCTTTGTATGTATTAGGTAACTAGGTTTCGAGTACTCTCATAGATACTATGACTTGTTTCCATTTCATTCATAGTTTGAAAAATCAAGGAATGCTTGGATGATCAAAGAAAACGAAATATGACGATGAAGTAATTCGCTCAGCAAGGAACCAATTCGCTTAGTGAATAAAGTAAGAGAATTGAAGGTGATTTTGAAGAGAAAATTTGCTAAGTGAGCTTCCACTTTGGTTAGAGATTTTAAGTGACATTAGCGACCTCAGGTATGAGCTGGAATCTACTTCACACTAAAGAAACCTCAATTGGTTAAGCGAGCCCGCGTTCGCTTAATGAATCTCCACTTTTCTGCCACATAAATAAGGCAGTTTAGATTCATTTTGAAAGCATTCTTCTCGCAATTAAAAGCAAGGAAACACACAGAGAGCTATAGGAGCAGAGGAAACAAGGTGGAAGCAATCAAGACATCGATCATTAATCATTGAATGCTATTTCATCTTTTCTTTATCTCTTTGTAAAAGCTACCATGAGTTTGTGTAGCAAATTTACTTTTATGTTGTGATTAAGTGTAGTGAATTACGTACGATTTTGATGTAAAGTCTTGATCTACATGGTTATATATGCTCTTTTTATCATTATATCGATGAGTTATTTATGTTCTTAATGCATTTTTAACATTGAACTCCAAAATTGATTATTTGATTTAGAAAGTGTTTGAAAAAGACTTTTTTATTTAAAGAATATGCTAGTTGCTATAGATCTATTTTTACATTCACAAACCACTGTGGAAACTTACGGTCTGTTTGGCTGACTTATTTTTAAGATTATGAGAAATAACTTGTTTAAATTTTTTTTTGAGTTTTATGTTAATTCATGATTCTCACTAACGAAAATTGTATCTGCATAAGAGGTTTTTTCATAAACTACCTTGACAAGCTTATGAATAATACATAAAAGCGCTTATATGTTTGTATAAGTTGTTTTGCATAAACTCAAAAATAAGTTAATCCAAACAAGCCCTTAATACTATTCGATCGATTAATTGAGCGAGACATTGCAAGTTTGGATTAAGGGCAATAGAGATGGAGACACCACATATCCATCCAAAATCTTACAGCATTGGAAATATGGTTCAATCTCTTAAATATCAAACACTGAATTCATTCATAGTCAACCACTCCCATTTAACCCAACAACCTTGTCTTGATGTGCAAGTCTTCCGTATCCTATACTAGATCCAAAGACGAGGATCCCACTCCCTCATCAAGTTGACACTACAAGAATAACCCTTATTTGTGGCCAAATTTTAAAAGATTTGTGGCCGACAAAAAACCGTCATAAGGTACTAGTCGAAAAATCTTCAATTGTTATTTGTGGCCGAAACCTCCCCTCACAAATACCAAATTAATTTTGTGGCAAACTTTTCAAATTGTGAGGGCCAAATTGGCGACAAATATACAAGTAACTTGGTATTTGTGAGCCAAATCAACCACAAAATTGTGAGGGTCAAATCTGGCACAAAATTTATGATATTTGTGAGGACCAAATCCATCACAAATATTATTATTTTTTTAATCTAGGTTTATTTTTGTGAGGGACTAGGCCACCAAAAATATTAATTGATTTTTTTATTTAAGTTGTGAGGGGGTCACAAAGTCTAAATGATTTTTTTAAAACAGTCGTATGAACAACCGTATAAAAAGTTTCCCTCAGAAAAACCTCATTTTCCATAAATATCACTCTCACATTATCTCATTTTTCACTTCATTCTCTCTACCTTCTCTCTAAATTTTCTCTCTACTTTCTATCTAATTTCTCTTTACTTTCACTCTAAAAGAGTAGTGATATTTGAACATCTAAAATTTAACACTATATAGTTTGTCTTATAAAAATACATTTAAAACAAGTGTAAGTTTGATCTCAAGAGAAAAAAAATAGTTTTATAAAAAGAACAATATGAAAATACAATGTTTAATATTTTAGAATCGATATTTTAAAACAACCGTATAAAAATGGTTGTGGCTACTTATCAAGTGTCCAAATGTCCCAAGGACACTTGTTAGCATTTTTCATTATTTAATACTCTCACGATACTCTTACTTGATATATGCCTCTATATATGAGTTGAGGTACGTTGATTTCACGAATAATGCATTTTTTTCAGAGGGGCAATAATGCATTCTTGCGTAAACAAGAATAAAAATATAATCCATTAATAAATGGGTTAAATATGTTTTTAGTCCTTACATTTTGCATCTCTTTGAGGAATAGTCCCTACTTTTCATTAAATGTTTTTAAAATTCTCACATTTTATCTTCGTTATCAAAATTAGTCCATGTTGTTAGCTCTCTAACAGAATGTTGATGTGACAGTTAGTAGGTCCCAATTAGTTTAGAGTTAAATATATTTTTGGTCCCTACATTTTGCGTGACTTTGAAGAATAGTCTTTATATTTTAATAAATGATTTTAAAGTCACGCAAAATGTAAGGATTATTCTTCAAAGTCATGCAAAATGTAAGGACCAAAAACATATTTAATCCGAAAATAATTGGGATCCACTAGGTGCCACATCAGCAGTCCGTTAAAGAATTAACAGCAGGGACTAAATTTGATAACGGAGATAAAATGTGAGGATTTTAAAAACATATTTAACCCTTCATAAATAAATGAATCCACAATGAATTAATAATCTTTCTTTCTAAAACTTGTCTGGTCAAGCAATCCCTAACCCTAATTTTAACCTAGCTTTTTCCATCCCATTTCAATGCAATAAATTCGCAAATTTGACTTCCTCACCCCTTTGTCACGCAATAAATGTCATTCATGTTTGAATTTCTCATTTAAATATCCTTAAAGCATTTCGAATTCTCACATTTGACCTTCTCACTCCTTTGCCATTCATTAAATGTACTTTTGCCATTCAATTCAAATCCAAAAATTCTCTCCTCATTTAAATGCAATTGTTTGATCTTCTTTTTAAGATTAATCTTTTAAATGCTCCTTTACTACACAATAAATTCTAACATTTGACCTTCTCACCCCTTTGTCACGCAATGAATTTCATTCATATCAAATCTGAAAATTTTATCCTCATTTAAATGCAATTATTTGACCTTCTTCTTTAAGATCAATCTTTTAAATGCTCTTTTACCACACAATAAATTCTAACATTTGACTTTCTCACCCCTTTGTCACGCAATGAATGTCATTCATATGCTCATGTTTATCTCTTATTATTAAAGCTTAACCCCCTCAGCATAAATCATCTTCACCCTCTCACTGGTCAGCATAGTCAAGGAAATGTGTTTTTTTTTTTGAGGTATTTTAGATACATCATATTTTCTTTGAGTCAATCCATGTTTTAGAAATTTTTAATTGGGGTTTTTCAAGATGTAGATAAAATCGAATTTTGATTGTATTACACGAGATTCAAATGTGGTTAGTTCTATGTATTTTTCTTATATGTTTTTAAGTTGTTTCTGTTTTTAATCTCAGACTTACCAATGATGGTTTAGAGATGTATTTTTGTTTTATGTTTTCAGTAACAACGAGGAAAATGTTCCCTTATCCCAAGAAAATATAATATGTCTTTTTTTTGCTTTAAGTTATATGTCCACCTTTATTTTGATTCAGTATAATATACTGTATTTGCAAATTATCCCATCTGATATAGTGTTGGAAGAAAATATAAAAGACAAAAAAAATTATGCGTTGACATAGCGTAAACAAAATTTAAATAAGTTAAACAAAGTTTGGATACATCGTTAATACTCAAATTCAAATAAGTTCAACTTATTTTATGATTTTAAAAGATAGAAGCAAAGTTATAAGATATCAAACAGGCTCAGACATAATGTAAAATTTGAGCAAGATGCTTCTATACCTCAAAAAATATAATTAAATCAGCTTACTTCTCTACAAGTTAACAATTATCAGACATCACATAATATATAGTTTAAGAAGGTCACCTACATATAAATTTAAAGGATCTAAAATACTCAAATTTGAACAAGTTCAACTCAGTTTGAATACATTAATAGTACTCAAGTTTTAAAAAGTTCAACTTATTTTTGATTTTAACATGCATCCATATGAAATTTCAATCCGAAAATGGCCAAGATACTTTTCTATCATTAATTAGTTATCCTTTTTTAATGTAAGTTAGTTGGTCATATGGTAAAGCACACCTGACTAGGATTGAATTTATATGTTTGAAACCATTTATTTTAAGTAACATAAAGTTGAATGAACGTGTAACCTCTCTTAAGCCTTAGAGGTTAGCATGTCTCAAACATCTGACCTCCTTTATCTTCATTCCCATTTAGAGTTTATAAAAATCAAAGATAGTTATATATTCTAATGTAGTAAAAATTTGCTTTGTATATTGTCCATGTAAATCCAAGAACGTGTTTGCATAAATTGTCCATGTCTCTTATTTGTACTTTAATGATGTCATACTCTAACGATGTCAACTTAATACTAATTATG
>Ga0228710_1006974_pt1 | contig 16885 bp, 11 predicted proteins | sample MedpolnodulmetaG_FD_177995 | JGI IMG/M metagenome (GOLD analysis project Ga0228710, IMG submission 177995) | Root nodule microbial communities from Medicago polymorpha collected in Santa Monica, California, United States - pink nodules | ecosystem: Host-associated > Plants > Roots > Nodule... | reverse complement strand
TTTTCAATTAATCTTTTTTTTTTTTGTCAGGTAGCCTAGTGGTTAGAATTCACCTTATATCCTTGAATAAGTATGGTGTCCCGGGTTCGAACTCCGGCCCCTGCATAAAATAATGCATTGTCCTACCAACTGAGTTATGCTCAGAGGACTATTTCAATGAAGCTTTATTCAAACATATTCATGAAAATGATATCATTAGGATTACTCTTATATATTATGCACCAAATTAAATATGAGCCACACAAACATTCATCTTCAAATTTATTTTCTTCCACCGGGCACATACGACAGAGGAGTACAAATGTTGGTCATGATATGAGTAAACTAAAATAGTATTCGATAATAAACTAACCATTCTATAGGGTGCTTTTGTTTCAAGTTATATTTGTTGATTTCTGAGAATAAAATGATAGAAATGTATATGTCAATATTTATTACAAGTTTATCAAATTTTATTCCCAGGTATAAAATATTCCTAGGAATAGAAAAAAATTTCCAAAGAAAATGGTGGGAATAAAGTTCCCATAGAGATGAGAATAAATTCTTATATAGTTACCTATTATAGTCTCTATTTTTATGGTTCCTAAAAATATTATAAAGTTAATCAATCATATTTTTTTGTAAATACCTTGAAATAAAATTAGGAATGTTATTCCTAAAAATAAATTTGAAAAACTTGAAACAAAGTAATTCACAATGTCAAAGTTATTGTTTATGATCTATTCATAAGATGAACAAATCTCTTCCGAAACATTCTAGAAGAATAAAGTGCATTAATTGAATTCTTCATTTATGTTGAGAAGACACATCAATGTCATTAAAACACAAAATTTCTTTAAAGAGAATGCACGTAAATGACATTAAAGTGCATATACTCTACAATAGGTTGTTTTTAATTGACATTAAAAAGCGTAAATATGTAATGGTAAGATGCATAAATGACATTAAAATATATAAATTATGCATCAGAATACTCATAAATGACTTTAAATTACATAAACTATGTAGTAGAAATACATATAAATGACATTAAAATGCAGAAATTCTATAACGGAGATGTGTTTTAAGGACATTAAAAATGCATAAATTATGCAAAGAAAAGACGCATAAATGTCATTAAAAGACGAAGATTGTAGAAATTATGCATTATAATGAGAATAACCTTAAATGATATTATAATGCAACAACTTTGTAACGGTAGGGCACATACATGACATTAAAACATATAAATTATGGAACTGAGATGAGTATAAATGACATTAAAATGCATAAATTTTATAATGAGAATAACCTTAAATGACATTATAATGCAAGAACTTTGTAACAGTAAGATATATAAATGGCATTAAAATGCAGAGATTTTGTAATAGGGATGAGCATAAATGTTATTAAAATTCATAAACTTCTTAATAAGAAAGCGCATAAATGACATTAAAGTGTACAAATTCGATGTCGGGAAGGCGCGTCAATAAGATTAATTGTCAGAATTCATTAAATGGTAGGACGCTTAAATGACATTAAAATGAGAAAATTTAGTAATACAAACCGCTTAAATGATATTAAAATACATAAATTATGTAAGGAAAAATACATAAATGACATTAAAAAACAATGAACTTATAAAGGAAATTGGTGTAAATGACATTAGACTGACAAATATATTTTATATTTGGAATGCGCACAAATGACATTAATCAACATAAATTCTGAAATAGAAAGACACATAAATGACATTAAAAGTCGTAATTTTTATAATCGGTTTTTGTGAGTTTTTTTTATCTCTTTAATACACATAAATGACATTAAAAACTCTTCTTAATTTTTGTCAAATATCCTGGAATTCAACTTTTTAAGGTGAATAAATGAGATGCACCAGACTTGAACTCCGACCACTATATATAATAAATTATTTAATACTCCCTTCGATCTTATTTAGAAGAAAAAATTGACTTTTTAGATTAATTGAGTAATTAATATACTTGATATAGAATATAAAACAAATACATCTTTTATGCAATGAATCAAAAAAATCAAATGTTTCTTATAAATAAGACCGGAAGGAATATTTGTTATAAAACTATCCACTACTATGCTAATAACTACCTTATGTCACGTGTTACTCTTTTACAAATACAACCTAAAATCAAATTAATTTATCCTTTTTTTTTTGTTTAAAAAGTCATCCAAACCAAATCATATACTCCCTCATGTCTTAATTATAAACAAGTCAAATGTATTTGGTCTAAATTTAAATCAAATACATTTGACTTTTTTTTTTAAGTGGAGATAAGAATATAAGTACTTTTTTATGCTATATTTGGTGAAAAGTATGAGATAATATATAAGCTTGCTTCTTGCATTTGAACTTACGACCGATAGTGATTGATAATAAATTGAATTTATAGTATTTAGTAGAATTATTGGTTGAATTTGTTGATAAATATAAAAAAAAAAAAAATACTTTCTTTCACTTAAGATAATAATGGTAAAATTGAGAGAAAAATGACAACTATAAGATATAATCTCGAACACCTTTTTAATTAGTTTATAAAAAAAAAATCTAAGTCGCTAAAAATATTCCATAAGTTCATAAAAAAGAATTGTTTAAGTTAGTAAAACATCAATCAAAACATGTGCCAAATGATAATTAACTTTAATAAGAGTGTAATGAACACTCCTTTTCTAATATTCACTTTTTTATTTGGCAAAACTCACGCGAGTCTCATATTTCAGAAATTGATCCACATAAAATGGTGAGACGCACATGAGTTTTACCAAATAAAGGAGTGAATATTAGAAGAAAAATAGTGCTCATAGCATTCTCTTAACCTCAAAATTGATTTAGCCCGTATCTGGTTTCATTGTTGGAGAAGTCTAAATTGTTTCTCAAAGTGTAAAATCAATTGAAGAACACTAATGAGTACCTTTGGAGCATCGATTAAAGTACTAAAATAAGTAGGGAAATGTTAACATTAACAAGTGCCCTTATGACACTTCTTTGTACTCCCTCCGTCTCACAATTATTGTTTATTTGCATTTTTTCTTTTTTTCAAAATAATTGTCACTTTACAATACCAATGCAGCGTTTATTATTTTTTTCCCATTATTATACCCCTATTTATTGAATTTCATCCAACTTAACTAATTCACTGACTACAATTAATAAGAGTGTTTTAGTAAATGCCGCTAATTTTACTATTGAAATCAACACAATTAATCATTTCCTTAATAATCCTGCACAAACCTTTAGCGACTAATATTGTGAGACTGAGGGAGTAATTATTGCCAAGATAAAAATAAAAAAGTTATATTTCCAAGACAAATTGTACTAATCGATTTCTTAATCAATACACGTATACACACGGGTTAGCAAAATCCAAATTAATTTTAGGGTTAAATATGTTTTTTGTCCCTATAAATATATCAACTTTTCGTTTTAGTCTCTCTAAAATTTTCCTTCAACTTTTAGTCCCTATAAAATTTTGAATCTCTACTTTTGGTCCCTATTTTTAATTAAATTTTTGTATTTTTTGATGAAATTGTGCAGAAATATGTAAAATATTCTAAAATAAATTCCCAAAAAAAATTAATTTTTCCTAACAAAACACAAATTAAATATGAATTTTTAACCTTAAAAAATTTAAAAATTCATATTAAATTCATGTTTTGTTAAACAATTCTAATTTTTTTTGGGAGAGATTCTTATAATATTATGATTTTTTCTGCAAAACTTTATTAAAAAATATGAATTCTACATATGAGTTTACTTTAAAGGAGGGACAAAAAATGAAGATGAAAATTTTTTTAGGGACTAAAAGTTGAAGAATTTTTTTAGAGAGATTAAAACAAAAAGTTAACATATTTATAGGGACCAAAAACATATTTAACCCTTAATCTTAATATATTTAACTGTTCTCGAGTGAATTTAATTTCACCCACAAACTCTGATTCTAAATTAAGCTAAAAATTGTAACTTTTATTCTTAGAATTAATTTTTACATTTAAATTTAAAGTCATGCTAATTAGTGTCTCCAGTGCACTTATTAAGAAAGAAAAAAAAAAGTTTTAAAATGACATTTTTTTTTTTACTTTTGAAAGATTGACTACACATTTCCCAATTAATACCTACTATATTTACATCCTTAAACACTTCCTATGAACATTAATTAACATTACCCTTAAATTTATGGTTGAATTCACATTTTCACTAATATAATCAAAGATAAATCATGAGTATATTATATGTTCAATTCACTTTTAATCAGAATCTATGAAGTATGGATACAGACATGGTCATCGAACATGACACAGACACTGACATGCTGACATTGCTAATAATTTGAGAAAATCACATAATTCAGTATAATTATATGTGTCGGTGTTAGACATATGTCCGACATCAGGACACGTTTAATCCGAAAAGTGTTCATGCTTCATAGGTCTGAATCAATCTTTGGAGGTCAATTAACTTAAAATCAACTTTGATCACCGGCAGAATCAAATATTCACTCCAATTAAGACACGAAAATCGATTATTAGTCTAAGTTAGAACATAGAAGTGATGTCTGGTGTGATGATGATGGGGGGAATTGAAATGAGTCATTGGAGAGTGAAACACACAGTTTTCTCGGGCCAGGTGGGTTTGACCATTGCTTTGCCGAAAACCGAAACTCTTCTTGGAAACAGCCCACTCAGCCCAATTCTTTCTTGTAACGCCTCTCATTTACTACTACTAACTTCACATTTTTTGATTTTGAGTATAGTTTCACACATATCATCACAAATTCAACAGTGACACAAACGTGATTACAAATGTCTCTTACCCTCACTGCCACTTATTAACACTTGTTTTTCTCTCTTTTATATAACCCTCTTGTTCTTTCATTTTCTCTTCCATTCAACCCTCCTACATTTCCTTTTCAACCTTTGAAATCATCAATCCCATTTCAACTTCTGAACACTTTTTTTGTTTTTGTTTTTATTTTTAATGGAAACCAAAGATGAACTTCAAGTAATGGACCATTTGACCATACCAACAACAACAACAACAACTGGGACCAGTTTCTCTCAGTTACTATTAGGTGATGATGATAATGATAATCCATTAGGTCTTGATGTGGACCAAACTTTTTCCACCTCTCTTTTCTCTCTTCACAACACACCCAAAATGCTTTGTTTTGGTGACTATCAAAATGAAATTCATGAAACCACCACCAACGTAATATTAACTCCTCAGAAATCTATCATCACTTCGAGTGATTCTTCTTCTGCTTCTTCATGCAACCACCAAACCAACACTGGTTTCAATTCTTTGACAACAACTAAATCCAATGTCTGTGTTTATTTATTTATTTAAGAATGATGTTGCTGTTGATTGTTTTTTATATATTTTTTCTCTCTCTAAATCTCTATTTTTTATTAAAGAGTTTGCAGAAAAAGCGGAATGGGTCAGGAGGACAAGAACTTGGGACAAAGGCAGGTGTTGGAGGGCAGAAAGGTCCTAAAAAGACCAAAGCAGACAACCCCACCTCAACTGGACATGCAAAGGTAAACAAAAAAATCAACTATGAATATGTGTTTGCATGTCTCTCTCATCAACACAACAATATTCTTAAACAAAGATGACAAGTCCTTTTCTATATTATAAAATGTAACATATTTTTGATTTTGTGTTTTTTCACTAAATTTGATTTTTGTATTATTATTTTGAATAGCCGAAAAAAGAGAAGCTTGGTGAACGAATTGCAGCGTTACAACAACTTGTTTCACCCTTTGGCAAGGTAAATTATTAGATATATTTTCCAGTGTTATTAGAATTTAGTTTTTGAAAATTGTAAACTGAAAATTGAAATTGCATGTGCAGACTGATACAGCTTCGGTGCTTCACGAGGCTACTGGTTACATAAGATTCTTACATGATCAAGTTCAGGTTCTGTGCTCTCCATACTTGCAACCTTCACAAGTTCAATTTCAAAATCAGCCTGTGAGTCCTATCTCTAATCATAAATCTCATATTCTTCGTTGTTCTATGTTTATGTTATTTATGGTCAATGGATGGTCAAATCAGTATTATTATTTTCGAGAAAATAGTTGTAAAATAATCATTCTTTTCGTAACAAAATATAAACAAATCGATATATAAGGTTAAATGTATTTAGTTCAAATTTCAGACAAAAATATTTGACTTTTAAATATTTTTGCTTATATTTTGGAGTGATAACTTTTTTTTAAAAATGATATTTTTAAATATGGGTTTTGCTAGAAGGTGTCTTTTAACAAGCTATTCTATAAGCATTTGTTAAAAGACACCAACTAATTTTTATGAAGGTGTCTTTTAGCAAACTTATAACTAAAAGTGGAAATCACATCTTGAGGTGTGGGTTGCTAAAAGGCACCTTCATGAGTTACTTCTAGCATAACTCTTTAAATATTTAGTACTATAGTGCAATTTATTTATCTATATTGTTTTATAAATGAACAAACAAAATATGTACCCGGTGAAGGTTTGATGAGAGGGTCCACTTGATGGGGACAATACTAAGCATTGCCTTACTGAAAATGTTCACATTGAGCAAAGTCTTGTTTGTGACAGTTTATCCATTTAAGGTAATTCTTGATGACATAAGATTTTAATTGTGTGTGTATGCGTTATTTCAGGGGGACGGAGATAACAATGTCAATGTCAATGAAGAAGAAGTGAAGAATGATTTGAGGAGCAGAGGTCTGTGTTTGATCCCTGTTGGATGCACCTTACACGTGGCAAGTAGTAACGGTGCTGATTTTTGGTCACCTGCTTCAATAGGGAACAATGTTTCACCCTCAACTATTGCTAAGCAGTAATAATAAAAATCAAATAGTATAAATCAATGAGTACTTTTTATATAAAAAAAAAGTTGAATATTTTGAAAAATGGGTTTCTATGTCTGCTCAAATTGGAGTTGTACTCAATATGACATTGACAGCTTATTTTGATATGGAAAGGAAGGATGAGAAGGTAAAGTATTTAGAAAAGGTAAAGAGGGATTAACAATTAACAAGAATAGTTTAAAGTTCACACATGGGGTACAAATGAAATGTCATGATTTTGTCCTTAATCATGTATCATCAGTTTTTTTGGGGTCACCTCTATATATTCCTATAGAAAGAAGGAAATATTTTATGTAGGATTTAGGTATGTGTGCAGCCTTGAACTAGGAGTTTAGGATGCCGATATATTTTACTGTCTATGTATATTTCGGTAGGCAATTATACGAAGTTATTCCAGAAGTGTACTCAACCTTTTTGCAATGGAAAAAAAAAAATACAATTATGAAGTCTTGAAAATGTTGAAATTTTTCATTCCATGTATGTACAGTGACTCGATGTTTTTTTTCTTCAAATAACCTAATGATTAGAGCTCACACATTATAAATGTGAAGAAGTGTGGTGTTTTAGAGGTTTGAACTTCGATCCATGCATATATTATGCAATATTCTACCAGCTAAGCTTACGGGGACGGTGAACCAGTTTTATAATGTCCAAAATTTAACGTGATAAAAGAAAGAAATAATGTGATTAAAATTACTGAATTTTTTTTTTTGTGTGTCGTCACATGTGACGGAGATATGCCGTGTATAATGTTGGAGTCTTGTACAAATTAATTTGGTGGGACAAAGATGAATGACTGTTGGTTCATCGTTTGAATACGCGTGCTCTTATGACTCAATTAGTATGTTTTCGTACAAGGGTGTTCATGATTTTATTGGTGTGAAATTGGTATATTAGATAGCAATTTGCTTGGCACATTGTTGAAATAGCAAGCAAATCACCATTTATTTTTAGTTTTTTATTTTTATTATTAGTATTAGTTTTCACCTTCCGTTTATAGTTTGTATATAGGCTTATAGCAACTTAATCTTATTACTTCATTACGATTACAAAACATAAAACTCAGGCAAAATTACACATGTAGTACTTTTAATTTTATTTTTTGCAAATCGGTCTTTTGTTTTTGTTTGCACGGCTAGCGTTTAAGTTAAGTTCACGTTGCATTGTCGTCTTTAAGTTACATTTTGTGATTGTGCGAACTACAAAATTTTTGTTCACAATTATAGATGAAGATTCATATATCCATTCATCACGTCTCACATTAGAGATGAATGTCTCACTTTTGGATTTGAAAATTTAGATTTACAGAAGTGAAGAGAGAAATGATATGATCGTATCTCACATGTTTACGTGAGTTTTCTTAATATAAAAATGGCACACATGTTCTTTTTTTCTATTTTTTTTTACCAAAACTTATTAAAAAGACAAGAGTGATAATATATAATATAACATAAATAATGAATTTAGAAAAATGAAAAGTTATAGACACCGATTTGAGAAAAAGGTCGACTGCTAATATAATTTTGCTTAAGTGATTTTTGCATCACAAATTATGAATAATGAAATGTATTTTGGTGTATAATACTCCCTCCGTCCCAAAATATAAACTTAATGTATTTGGTTTAAAATTTGTATCAAACACATCCACATATGTTAACCTATTTTTGCTTACACTTTGGAACGGGGGAGCACATTTTATAAATCTCATTTTCAATGCAATAGTATAAACACTCTACTATATATAATCTCGTAAAAATAAAATAGCTTAAATATGTCTAAAAGTAAAGTTGAGAACAAAATTGTCGATTATCCCTTAAAAAACAACCACAAAAACAAAAACTTGAAGTATTTTAAATGAGGAGTGTTATTTGAATAACTATTTTTGTTGACAACTTGTGAGACAATTGAAATATACAAAGAAATATGAATATTGACACAAAAACCAAAGCAATAGAGAGAGAAAGTAAAAATAAAATGTGAGTATGAGAAAGAAAGTTTTCAAAAAAATTGTCAAAAAATAGTTGTTTAAATATCATTTCTCATTTTAAATAGGTTGGTCTATCCTTTTTTTTTTTTAATTTCTTTTTTTACAATAGGTTGGTCTATCCTCTTACGTTGTCTTGGACGGTAGTGTGACTTGTTAAAGTAGTCTTGATGTTTTGTCATACCTCTTTCCTTTTGCTCTTGTATGATGGTTGTATTGACTTTGTTGATCTATTTTTGGCACACTTTTTGCTAATATTCGTTTGACTTTCTCAAATATAGAACCAACATATATGGAATGAAGGGAATAACTACAAAATGAGTTAATTTTTGTCCCTTTTTTCAACCCAGATTTTAAGGATATTTTTCTAATTTTTCATTTCTCTTCTCCATTCATTCACTTAAATTTGTTGTAGGTCTCCTTTTAATGCAATCAATATTCAATAAATCAACAATTATATTTCAACACATATTACCAATAACGTCATCTCCTTTTAATGCAATCAATATTCAATCAGTCAACAAGTTTTTGTTCCAGCACATATTACCAATACAACTTAAAACGTTTCACAACACATGTAAGAAAAATTGCCCTTGATTTTAGTCTATTTGCATGCATCTTTAGTGTCTTACAATTTTATTTTCTTCACACTTTACTTGTGAGAACAATCTGTTCTAATTTCAATCCATCTTATGGATTCTCAATGTTCAACTATTTTGGATATCTTCACAAGTAGAAGTAGTTCCACTAAAAAACATAATAGTCACATGTATTTAGCTCAAATGATTGATATTGAGTGTTGTAAATTATAAATATCAAGTTCGTTCTTAATAATGAGAATGTAATAAACCAGCCAGTATTTGATTTTGAAACATTAATGAAGACTTACTTAGGAGTAGCAAGGTGACATGATGGTTTGGGCAGGAATATAAAGGTTGGAATGATAAGGAGATCGCAACATTACATAGTGATAAGGATTAAGGAGGTCGTGACAACAAAATAACTACTAACAAATAATATTTGTCATTCCCTCAAGATTTTTTTTTTTTGTCATTATAAATTTATCCAAACATAGTTATTGAATTGGATTAGACCGCTTGATGAAAAGGCATTAGATCTAAAAGACACTAGTGGAACAATGTTTGCAAATCTTTGTGAAATTCAAATGTATAACTTGACCGGGAAACAAGTGTTGGTCGTTAAACCAAGTTTCACTCCCATATATCTCATGCGCATAAGGTTGGAAACATCGTGGTGGAGCCAACATTTTTTTTTTTTTTTTTGTGTTATCCCTTCGGCGGCGGCTCTCGGAGAAAGAGACTATAATTTGGAGTTCGATCGTGATGTAAGGATAGCTTGACTAAAAATTGTTCAAACCAGGGATCAAACCCAAGTTCTCCTGAACGGTTTGTCCATGCGAAGCTTATTAACCACTTGAATCCAATTGCTTGGTTTGGAGCCAACAAATTTTGACCTACCACACTTTTAATAATTAATTAACATCCTCATGAGTCACCAGCAGCTAAGTTCGTTGCTTAAAAAATCTTTTAAATTTCTAGATTGTTGATCATGATTGACTTATATATACGAATAAGGACCTCATATTCATATTGTAACAATATGTTTGGAATTGGAAATATGAGACTTTACAGAGTTTGAAGCCCCAACAGACTTCTGTTCTGAGTTTACCTTAGACCACTGACTTGGATTTGGATAGCGTGAATATTAAGACATAGAACACACATTTTATTTCTTTAGAATAGATCAATTCAAACGCACTTTCCAGTCTTCTCCAATATTGATTATTGATTAAGGTGGCTCTCTGAGGTTAGTAGTAACCAAGACGTTGACTAGTGCTTGAGTAGTCATGCTTTTATAGTTACAGAGTGAGAAATCTTTTATTGCATTAACATAAAAAGTTTCAATTTTTCTGAATGACTTTTAGCCATTGCCACAAAATTAAAATAATTTGTTAGATGATCTTGTTGGAATCGGTATGATGACGTTCAACAAGCAGCAGCGGTGTGTACCTGCGAAAAAACTTGACGCACAAGTCAATAAAAGAGCAACGAGTGAGAGGATAAAGAATAGATAAAGTGTACCTTATAACGACGACGATAAGTGCCTTTATAGGTGTGTGGGCGTGAAGCCGTCCAAAGTATTGATGGGAGGCTGTTATGATCGGTGCCCATCAATGGGTTTGACGGCGTCAGTGGAGCCGTTTGGCTGTTACTGGATCAAGTAATCTGATTTAAAAAGTTATTAGAAAAATATCAAACAATAATTTTATTTGATTTTGAAATATGATTTTACATTTAAAAGTAAACAAGAATAGAAGACTAAGATGAAAAATAAATACTCTACTTATTCAAACTTTAAATTCAAAGCACTACACATAATGAATAACCTTAAAATTCCGCTACCTAAGTTGCCATAATAACTAAAGTCAAAGAAGATATAGCATGCTTAGCATCAAATTAATTCAATTGAATTGACCTTCACACACACAAATTGAATATAAATACTACATTCACCATACTCCATCCTGCAGTTTTGCAAAACAGTCTTTGTTTATTTGGCTCTTCCCCTCCCTAACATTAATTTGTCCTAATTAGTAAAGAAGCTTAACTACAAGACTGCAAAAGAAAATGAAGGGTTACTCTCTTATAGTAGCACTTAATGAAATTTCTCTTATCATTTTCCTCCTCTTGCTCTCTTACTTCATGAATGTTCAAGGCATGAGACCTCTGAAAGATCAATCTCCTCCTTCATTCTTAAGTTTGATAATCAACCAGGCTTATTCTGGACCAAGTCGCAGAGGACGCGGTCACTGAGACTTAAGACTTTGAATTAAAACTGTTATACTAATGTTTATTTTATTTTCTCCATAGCATACTACAAGCATAAATGTTGCAGTAGTTTTGATAATTCTGTTCAATATTGTTACTTGCTTATAACAGAATGTAACCAAGTTAGTTAGTACGTTACAAGTTAGTGATAATTGTTAGGCCTGCATAAGGCTTGTAATTGTTCATCAAGGAAATAATAATAGATAATGCATTCTACAATACATTCTCTCTAAGTTCTCTAAATTATTTCTATTATTGCTATTATATTCGTGTTCATGCTGGTAACCGCAATCAAGTAAAACGGTGGAAGATCACCTTGATGATTTTAACAACTCATTAACAAATATTCATATTCAGCACATTAAGAGAATAGTAATTCTCTAACTATCATACACAATCCTGCAAACAATATATGCAAAGAAAGGCCATGTCCTGTATCCGCATAATTTAGGCACGTTACCACGAAAGCAACATTATGAATCAAAGATTTTTACTTTGATTCCAAAGCTCCAAAGGAATGATTATTAATCTGTACAAAAGAGAACACGATTTGAAAAGGAATAGACTTACTGAGTTGATGGCAAGGTTAAGGTTGAGCTTTCAATAATGTTTTCCTTTGATTTTGATCCGTATTTATATTCTAAGGTAACTAGGCTAAGTTGTCACTAAACTGTAGGTTCTGAATAACTATCTTGGCCTAAAAGCCTCTAATAAATCGTGGAATGATGATGGAAAAGGATTAGAACAAGATTGGACCGTAATCAATTAGCACAAGTACCTAATCGATTAGATCAAGAGCTAATCGATTAGATATATAACATAATCAATTAATATGACCAAAAACAAAGTATAATCTATTAGTATAAGACTATAAGCTGTCTAACCAATTAGTGTGACAAATTTTGTGACAGAACAGAATGAAAATGTTGGATTTGGATTTGATTAATCAATTTGCTTAAATTAAGATTCTCGCAAATCATGGCTGTTACAGATTTTACTATTTTTAAACATATTGTTAGAAGCTTGATGTGCCTAAGTGGCGCTAGACCAGACCTCGCGTTTGCTGTTTGCTTAATCAGCAGATACATGGCGAAACAAACTGAATAACATCTTATAGCAACAAAGAGGATTCTTGGACATCTGAAAGAAACTTTGGATTATGGTATAGTGTATAAAAGTGGTCAGGAAGATGAGATTTTAAGCAGGAGATTTATGTGATAGAAAGAGTACCTCAGGATATGTTTTTATACTAGGTTCTATAGCCATTTCTTGGTCATCTAAAAACTAGCCAGTGGTGACTTTGTTAATTACAAAAGCCGAGTTCATAGCTGCAGCCTTATGTGTTTGTCAAGGAGTATGGTATGGATGAGAAGAATCTTGGAGAAATTAGGCCTGGTTCAGAAGAAATGTATCACTGTGTTCTGTGGTAACAATTCAACAATCAAGTTATCGAAGAATCCAGTTTTGCATTGAGGACCAGACATATAGATACTATATTCCATTTTCTAAGAGATCTTAGCAGAGATGGAGTTGTTAATCTGAGATATTGTCCTTTACAAGAGCAACTTGCAGATACCATGACCAAACTGTTGAATTTAGAATCCTTCTTAAAGATAGCAGTAAGGAATGAGTACCTTGTCTGAATTAAACTAATTGTAATGTACAATTCAGTTTAAGGAAGGATTTAGTAGTATGTTTTGGTCCTTGTAAAGTAGTTGTTGTTTAGTCCTTAAAACATTGCTTAGATGAACCGTAAAATTTATACCGGCCAGCTTTGAAATTACAAATTGAATCAGTAGACCTGTAAAAGCAGCGTCTTTATTTAATACTATCACGTTCGTTGAAGGATGGGAACACTAATTAGAAAGCGTACCGGTATTAATACCTTGGGAGAAAAAACACTAAAATCTATCATACATAATAATTTATCAGCCACCAAAGTGCTCACTCAGACAAAATCTAAAGAGAATATATTGGAAAGAAAGATTTAAAAGATGGTATTGATATAGCAAAACTTTTTTTGTCACAACTAAAATTTCTGAATCGCTGAGATAATTTCAGAAATGTCCTCGAATTTTCTTCTTTCTTTAAGAAGCATCTTAGCAAAATGAAGTGCCCGCTTTTCACATGTTGCCCGTTTAGCAGCATCCACAATTGATTCCAAATCCTCAACATGTGCCACACCAACAATTCTCCTGTAAATCAAATAAATAAAATGATATTGCATACGATTATTTGATCTGAAATTCAATTTTTTATTAAAATTATGAAGAAATTAAGAGTCTTACCTGATCATTTTGGCAGCAGCGAATCCAAGACTGTCATGAAACAAATCTGTTATGTATTTCTTCTGTACAAGCAGCTGAACCTCAGGATTGTTATAAATTTCTGGAAGATATGCCTCACCGGCACCATTTCTATGCTTATTCCAAAGTGCAGTGAATTTATATTGGAAAAGATTCCAAGTGTTTTCAATTGTCTTAAGAATCCACTCTTTATATGTCTGCATAACAATTAGTAAGAGTTACAGTTTAAATGTCAAATATAGGAGATGAGAAAGGGTTACAAATAGCATAAGTGAACAACTATGTTCATGCCACAGTGGTAACATAATAGACACATGTGTATTTTTGTAACAAACTAGCCTGGTACAATTAAATAACTTAAAAGACGTGTTCAAAATGAGGACCTACTTTTCGATCGTTTGCTTGATCAGCGTGTCCATCTTGAGAAAAGAAAGCCAATATCAAGTTGCCAAGGAATGCTCCAATATCAAAACCCATTGGTCCATAAAATGCAAATTCGGGATCAATAACTTGAGTTGATTCGCGAGTAACCATGACTGAACTAGTGTGTAGATCTGCATGTAGTAGTGCTTGAGCCCTCTCACAGAACCTAAAGGAACATAAATTTTTTACAAACAAAAAAACATGACAATTATACTAGTGCATCAAAAGATGAAAAATGTGAGACATAATATAATACTTTGATTTAAGCTCAGCAATTTCAAGCTTCAGTAGATTGTCTTCCCGAATAGCCTCAGCATCACGATCAAGATAAGGAGAAGTCCAATGATTATGTTCAGAAACTTTATAAGGGTCAGAGAAAATGACCTGCTCAGTGAGCCTGCATAATTCCACGTTACCACAAAATTTGGCAACTGCATCAAGCCAGTGTGAATTAAGGCTAATGCTAACATGTCATAAGTCATAACCCTTATTGTAGCATCAATATATAACTGTATGTTCGATAACCTTACTTGTAGTTCTGACTGAAAAAACTAGGTGATATATTATGACAGATTAATTATAGCTAATCTAACGAACGAGTTTATAACTGATTAATCAGTTATGACAGTTAATTCAGTTTCTTCAGTTAGATTGAGTTTGTCATGCATAATTAGTAATATCAGTAGTTTCCTTTCCTACTTGTATATAACAGGATAAAACCCATTTAACAAATATACTTAGTTAAATAAAATACGTTACAAGTTACCAAGGACCAAAGAAGCAAAGCAAAAAGGCAAGCACAAGTATATTTAACAAATGTACTCAATTCATCAACTCTTTAACTTAAACATATTGTAGTGAGAATAAAATTAAAAATAAGTCAAAACAAATCTAAACAACTACTCTAAGCTAAATTAAATTTTAGGCAAAGTATCAGATAGAAAAAGACAATTGACAATTTCAAACGAACATGGATCATTTACGTCTCCCTTATAGTGCTGCAGCTATAGTGACCGTTAGATTTAAATCCAAATGGTTCTTATATTTGCATCATTATAGCATAGGTGTAGATGATCCAAATTCAGAAAGGAAAGGTATACTTACCGTCCCGTTTGTGGTCAGTAGTAGAATGGAAAAGCAACGAGGAAAAGAAGAGTGTGTTTGCAATGAAATCAGCCATGTGTTCAGCTAGTAAAGGGTACTCAACACCAGCAACCAATCCTTTTCTAAGGATTATATGTGGCGGCTCCAAATAACGCATACCAATCAAAGACATAGTACGATCAAAGTGATACACTTCTGGAACATGTTGAGGGCACAGTTTACCCTTTTCTTTCAACGCCAACGACTCAAAATACGCTCTTAGTTTCGTCATCTTCCATGATTCACCTATTAAACGAACGTATGGCAGAGCCTAACACCAATTCCAATACCAATAGAGTAAAACATAAAACTAGTTAGTTATATCCGTTAGTCGAACCAGTCAGTTAGTTAGAGTAGTTAGTTGTTCTTTTTTTATGTGTAATAAAACATAAAACCAACAAAAGAAATGAGAATTTTGTGTGTTACCTGTTTGATGACAAAAGAACCATTAGAGTTGGAAACAATGAAGACAAGATTAAGGTTGCCATCTCCAACTTCTTTAACTGATATGTTGGAGAAGTTGTTGCCTAGTTTGGATGAGAGGACAGGGACGGTTTTTATGTATTCGATCAGCGTGTTCTCATTGAGTGGTTTGAACTCAGAGAAATTAGGCATAGTAACGTGGTTTGAAGGAGGTGACTGCAAAACCAATATGGAATAATATTTGCAGTACTATTAACTATATTGTGTTATGCGCATTTAACTAGAGTCCGGGTTTGCTTCATTTATCTACCATTTATTTACGGTCCATTTAGACATTATCGTGTTTGGATTTTTTTCTACAAAGGCCCGGGAAAACTATGGTTGGTGGTTGAAATTGGAAGGAGTTCACTGAACCTGGTCATGAATCATGCATATGATAGGATAAGAAGCAATTGGAAAAAAAGTAATGAAATATAGTATTGATTTTAGGTGGATTCTAGGGTGAGGGTCCAATTAGGTCCTTCACCGGTGAACCACGAGAAAAACACCAATAGATTAAATAAGTGGTTCAGATTTATTTAAATTAAAAGAGGGAACATGTAGAAATTCCTGCAATGGTTTCACCCTATGTTACAATTCGTGTAGAAATTCTTTCCATACTCATATAACTACTCTTCCCCTCGAACCATCAAATTTGTAAATCAAATTACATGAACCCTAAAATTAAAATAAAAAAATTCTTCTTCTTCAAACACCAATTCCCCTTTTTCAGGAAGTTCTGTGCAGTACTAGATATGTAGTATAAGATTAACAGCATGAAAACTTTGCAGATTTTTCATTTTATATAAGATTAACAGCATGAAAACTTTGCAGATTTTATCACAAATTGA
>Ga0228710_1006973_pt1 | contig 16885 bp, 16 predicted proteins | sample MedpolnodulmetaG_FD_177995 | JGI IMG/M metagenome (GOLD analysis project Ga0228710, IMG submission 177995) | Root nodule microbial communities from Medicago polymorpha collected in Santa Monica, California, United States - pink nodules | ecosystem: Host-associated > Plants > Roots > Nodule... | reverse complement strand
ATGATAGAAACCTTCCATGTTTTCTCCTCTATCCTCAGTCATAAGTAGAAAAATTGTTTATCTGCAAGCATATGTTATTCTACAATACCACAAGTTCCTATGCTATGTTAGTGTATTATGTAGGTTTGGACATTCATTTTCGGGAGTTTTACAACTTTGGGAGGACATCTTTGCTGCATTTTCTTTGAAGTTATGCTTTAATCACAATAAAAACCAATTTCAGTTGATTCTGTCATTAGATATTCAACGGCAAGAAAATCATTTCATGAGTTGCAAAAACAGATTTGATGGCATGGTCAGTCAGATTTGACACAACCTTTTAGTCATGTCTCAACATGTAAATTATGTTCTAACACTTCAAAGGAATTGCAAAACATTACACTTGTTTTGTCCGAAATTATATTACATACATACATGTGCACATACAGGGTAATAGGGAAACGTATCTTCAAGCTCTTTTTTCAATCTGAAATATCCCTCTTGTGTCTGGAAACAGCCTGGATCCGTAACGTTATCTTTGGTAATAATACCTGTAAGAAATTGATGATCAGATATCCATTATCAAATGTTCTTAAATCTGATGTTGATCTGATAGAAAGATTACAACTTACACGTATATATTTACGTTGTACATGGAGGCATATTTTCTTAGAAGCCGTTCTATGGTGTACCACTGTGAGCGATCAGATCCATCTTGATAACCAATCCGTGGCATGTGTATTGATGCTTTGCAGAATGATCAAAAGAATTTAATTTGTATCAGTAAGTTTGAAACACCAACTCGTCACAATTTAATTTTGAAGATAATGCTAAAAACAATCTCAGCCGCTCTCTATTTGATAAATTCACGCTTGATAAATACTTTCCAACAATCAATAAAGAAAAAGGGTAAAATGCATAAAAGATTCGACTTTTAAGTACATAGCATGAACGCTCTCAACTGAAAAAGCAAAATCTGTTAAAAGGAATCTAACCTATAGCAACTAGGTTCTCTAAACATTTTTCTTAACAATGAGAAATACGAAGATTCCTTTACATTAACTTGATTATTACACTCAATGTCCACACTTTTTAATATATAATTTCCTTCCTATTTTGTCTTGTCTTTAACTTATATGATTGGATAATGAATATAATACATTGTAGTAATGCAAGATCAAAGTGTCTCATTGACAACAAATTAGTCATGCATGTAAGCAAGAAACAAACAATATAATGAACAACAATAAAATATTAGATAAATGTGGAAGCATGTTACCAGAATTTTGAGCGGCTGAGAACGCTGCCTTTGATAAGCAGCTTTCCAAGTGGACAAGTGAGATTTCACTTCGAGGGACTTTACGCCTTGGATTGTAGGATTGAACCACAGCTAAAGCAACCATTTTGGGAGCATTACCATCCAAGTTTTGATCATCACCGTCATCTATAAGTGAAATGGAACAAATAAAGAACCATATACTGATTCAATATATATTGGAAATCTAACTCCAAATAAGTGTACCAACTGGCATATGTTATAATCTTTTTCTATTTTCTAATTAAATGCATGATACATCATATTATTCAATCTATTTTCTTAAAAAATTAACCTGTGTTTGTGCTCACCTTCAAGCCTTATAAGATGGAGATCACCAAGATGCAGATCCCCTTGTTCAGAAGCCCGCTCATATGCATCACCGATGCTTGATGAAAGTTTAGATAGTGCATCAAACATTCCACCATGGCCCCAACGTCCGGAGGTGTCAACACAGCTGTAAAACGAGGTTATAAATTCACAGTAAATAATGGAGTCAAAAACTATGATAGGAAACGGTTAATATATACAAAAGGGTGACTTTATTTGGTTGATGACAATATTAGGACAGAATTACAAAGAGATGTAACGATAGTGCTTGCTTCGGCCAATGATATTCTCCTATGGCCCAAAGCTAAATTGAAGAGAATGTGTCCCCTCCCTTCAGGTTCATTTCCTTTTTTCATCATAGCTATACTCTGTCATTTACACTCTTCATTTGTCAATAACAAAACTACCTTCTACTTATATAATTCCCTCCCAATTACAATTAAGCTTTAAAACTTTCATACTTGACCTTAAAACAATCTTCGTTGGTATTTAATTTGAATCCTGTCATCAATGCAAAATAGATAGGAAAAATATATAGGAAAAATATATACCTAGACACGTATTAGTATCTAGTGCGACATTATCATTTTATCAATTTTTATGCCTCACGCAGAGCTAAGTTCTAATGAAGAAAGCAAACCCACATGGAACAAAACTCCAACAGAAATTCATTTCATCAATATAATTATTAAAAGCTTGGTGCACCAGAGCAAAGTATGCAGTCGAGCAAAAATAAAAAGTTAACCTGAATATTAAAACAGGTTCAGATGAAAGAACGTTTGTAGGGGCTGTACAATCTCCATAGACAAAATGAACAGAACCAGCATCTGATATGGTATCCCCATCTGGTGGGCTAATAGGGTCTTCAACATTCAACGAATGGTATCCAGCAGCATTCCACTTAGACAGCTTCTTTTCTTCTGCCTTCTTCCTTGCAGTCTCAAGTTTTTGACTCTTTTCCTCATCCAAGTTCCTTCTGCTTTTCAAGTCAATAACTGAGTCGCAACTTGATTTAGAAACTTCCTCAAATTTTTTAACCCAAGCAAGATATGATGCCTCATCAAGATCAAGATCACAAGAGAAAGAAGCAGAACCTCTTTCCTTAACATCAAATCCTTTTAAAAAGTTTCTTGGATTGACCTCAAATTTCCTGTCATCCTTATCAAATATTTGTTCATCACGAATAGCAATCACTTTGTCAGCCATTGCATTAATTTCTGTTAAATCCATGTCCTTGTCTTTTCCATCATTGATTTCATTGGGATCAAACATACGTAATCCAACTATGATGGATTTCAAATCACCAGTTCCAACTGAAGATAATTGTTTATCTTCTTGTTCGACAATATTATCGCCTGTAACATTTAGGCTCAGCTGCAATTTTCTTTCTGCCCTCCGCATAATTACCTACAGTGTAACATGTGAGTTCATAGAGTACAAGCAAATAGCCTCCATAGTCAATGTATAATAAATATACAAACAGAAACATACTTCCTCCACTGTATGTTCAGTAACAAGGTTTATACACAAAACATGATTCATCTGGCCAATTCTATGTGCTCTCTGCAAAGCTTGTCTGTCCACCTGAGGGTTCCAATCTTGCTCGTAGAATATAACCTATAGAATACAATGGAAAATAAAAGACAAGAAAATGAATTGGTAATAAGGTTCTAGTTTCAAAAAAGAAGGGTTAAAGCTAGACATAACTCACAGTATCAGCAGCCACGAGATTCAAGCCAACTCCCCCAGCTCTTGTTGAGATCATAAAAACAAAAGCTCCATTTTGGTTAGCTTCAAAATTCAAGCCCGTATTAGCTGATGAGTTGCTGAAACTTCTTATTGCAGCAAAGCGCTCCTCAGCCCTAATTGATCCATCAAGACGCTCGTAAGAATACTTACGTAACTCCAGATAATCCTATATTAGAATAGAAGAACATTTCATCAATTAACCCATTTAAATAATACAAGGCATTCAATACATAGGTAGAAAAAAAATTACCTGCAAAATGTCAAGTGTATGTGTCATCTGAGCAAAAAGAAGAACACGATGTCCATTATGATGTAGCTTTCGAAGAAGTTGGTCCAGAATCAGTAGTTTACCACTGGCCTGACAGAAAAAGATGATAAATACGTTCAAAGCAAGAATGATGGTGCAATTGCAAAGTGTCTAAGGTACTTGGGCCTAGTTTGACTGGTAAGCAAGAGTTGGAGCAAGTGTTGGACTAAACCCCAATACAGCCCATAATATGAAAGGTTATTGGAAATAGAAAAATATTAATGTTTCACCTTCCAAGTAGTTTTTGGTAAATAGTTTAGGAATTAATATTAGTATTTCAAGACGTAGCAATTATATTCAGGTTCATGTAGCATCTGAGTTGTCTATTTCTTTAATTTTCTTTTCTTCGCACTTTCATTGCCCTTTTTATCCTCTTCTATGGGAGATGCAATACTAACAAGCAATTAAAGTACAAGATAATAGAGAAATGTACTCTAACAGTGACTGTATGACATAACAGCCCAGGTAGGATCAGTCTAAAGTTATCTAGTAAAAACATAAGTATGGTAATTACCTGAACCAGATGTTCACCTTCTTCATAAGGTTCAGGTTCAATACCCGGAAAAAGATAAGGATGGCTGCATGCTTTCCTTAGTTGTATCACCTAAAAGAGTGAATCATATTGACCATTAACAACAAGGTGAAAGAAAGAAATAGAAAAAAGCAAGAGCTTTACTAACAGTATTCTGTAGTGATTGATGATTTGATGTTCCAGAAGATAGTGCGACTAGCTTTGGAAGTTCCTTCCTCAGTATTGACATGTAGACCTTTTTTTGCAGGCTAACAAGTGGTACTAACCTGTCATAGGATGGAATTTCAATTTTCAATGGAACAACTTTTCATGTTTAAGTTATCATAAATTACAATTCCATTAAAATAAAAAGTCCAAGGTAGTATCTAATTAGAACAAGTACAACATACACAGTTGTCTCAGTGAGAGGTGGCAGCACTAAACTTCCACACTCCATAAGCTTTGATTTAGTTCGTCGGAGCATAAATGCAGCCAATACACTTCTTAGGATTTGAAGTCTCTCCTTAACCTTTGGAGAATCATGAACTGTTGAGAAGCAAAGCTGCCACAATCAGAAAACGCTAAAAGCAAGACAATAATTCTGTTCCCAATTTAACAAGTTTATTTATTCAATAATCACATGGCACTCAATTGGATGATAAACCGTCCATCCTGTGGTAGCCTCTTCAGATCCTTTAGACTAATTAAACTAATACTAACTGTTTGAAATTCCGCCTTCATTGTGGTCCGTCCCTATCCGTCTAATTGCAGCATTTGGGTTACCTTCATTGCAGCCTCCAACATTTTCATCGTGTTGGGTCTGAATGGGCAGATTTATTCCCACATTGCCTAGAGATATGGCTTTCGTAGTGATTAGAAAGCTTGGGCAGCCCTCACCTTACAAGCCGGTTTTATAAAGTTGAGTTAGGCCCAATCCAAATTTTAAGATGATATTAGAGCCAATCCTAGAACTGATGTTGGGGTTCAAGCATAATCCACACTCCGAGCTCATTGGACCCGAGCACGAAGGGGGGTTAGAAATTCCACCTTCATGGCGATCCGCCCCTAGCCACCTAATTGCGGAATTAGGAATGCCTTCATTTCCACCTCCAAAACCTTCATTGTGTTGACTGTGAAGGGATGGATTTAGTCCCACGTTGCCTAGAGATATGGCATGAGTAGTGCTTATAAAGTTTGGGCAGCCCTCACCTTAAAAGCCAGTTTTGTAAGGTTGAGTTAGGTCCAATCCAAATTTTAAGACTAGTATACAACAAATGGATCAATGTCTACAGTAGAGCAATCAGATTCTATAAGTGTGCAGCAAACTTCTGAGAGACACAACAATTAACAAGCCAGTAATGATAAATTATAGAACAAAATGATAATACTGACCTGAGGTAAGATCACTGATGTCCTTGAATGTAGAAAGGAACTGATCTAGTGTACCAAAAACAGATGGCATGCAAAAATGCATCAACGCCCACAGTTCAGAAAGGTTGTTCTGAATAGGAGTGCCAGTCATCAACAACCGTCTTGGCATGAGATAGCGATCTTTGAGAACATTAAATAAAACCTGTAAAGTTTAAAAAGTTTAGCTACTGCAGTCCAATAATCTCAGAGGCAGTATGACTAAATTGTCTTGAAGTTCTGACTATCAAACTGTCTGAAATGCATGATTTGTTCCTATTACACCTAAAGATAGTCAAATATGATTATTGATGATCAATAAAAATGAAAAGTGAAACACAAATTTAACATTAAGAAGCAAATTCTTAATTGAATACTATAAATAGGCATTTAAGTTATTTTTTACATACACTTGACGGGTTTTTAAGCCTTTGCGCTTCATCGATGATTGCATACTGCCATGGTATTTGAGAAAGAAAATCCTTATCCATTAGTGCAATGTCATATGATGTTAACAGCACATCGAATGGCAACATGAACTGCCAAAACATTTGATTGCAATAATTATCAGTGAACATTCATTAGGAAATAGAACTGTTGAAAGAAAAGCCATCCAGATTCAACGACTCAATGAAAATATAACAAACTCACATTATGTGTTGGCTGCTTTGTTACATGTTCATGTGTTTTCGTACGTAGTCTGCGCCTATATTCTTTATCACCAACATATTTGAAGACTTCTAGTTTAGGGGCATATTTGACTATCTCAGACACCCAACCATCTGTCACACTTAAAGGACATATAACCACTGTAAAAAGTAAAATGAAAGCAGGAAAATGTATAAGTGCTTATTTCAATAGAAATTTTGTGAAAACAAAACTATCCAAATCAAAGTTTTCCTTCACTCACAAAATGGTCCATGTGACGACTGGCGCACTTTCAAATAGCTTAAAAATGAGATAGCTTGCAATGTCTTGCCCAATCCCATCTATCGATATTTATACACAAAGACAGTAACATAAACACATCAGGAATCATATTTTTCATTCCGAAAAAATGGACTATGAGACTTGTTTTGAGTTCTTCATATGCTGAATTAGAAAAGGTCGAGACTCAGAATTTTCAAAAGCATGTGCAATGCTTATCAGTTAATAATTTTAAGATAAATGCAGCTTGTTGCATATGAACAAATGAGACACATGACAGTGACTATGACTAAACTATTAACTATGAAGCTCAAAAGCAACATAATATAACAGAAAACTGCACATGCCTCAAACAAATTGCCCTTAGTTCATAAGAAAACATGACACAGATACATTGTATGCCCCTGCCGGTAAATAGAAATTTCTGGAAAGATGTGATATTTAAGAAGCGAGAAACCACTCCTTTGTTAAGTACATAAATGTTGGATTTACATAATAATGATAAATAACATAGAAATTGTCAGATAATCATATAAGAGGGTAAGTTTTATACAACAGTAATATCAATTAGATTAAAAAATTGTCCCTTCCACATTTCATAGAGGCTCTGATACAAATTTGAATAAAGAGCGTATACCTCATCCCCTGCAAATAATGGAAACATTATTATTACTAACATAATAAAAAAATTGTTTCTTCAGAAGTAATATCAAAACCACCTAGTCATAAACCTTCAAAACAGAACAACAAAAATAAAAAGAACACAACATTAGTCAAATCCCATTTTCTGTCTTCCTTTGTTACAAAGAAAATCCCACCTATGTTGTGTTGTGTGCTTTACATAGCTGTCCCAAGCCCCGATAAAAGAAGAGGGATGTGTTAGGCATCGACGGTAACCGTAAAACTTAATTGAATCTTTATAGCATAGATCAACAGTGTAATAGTGTTGCTTTGTTACAAAGAAAGTGAAACAGCAACACTCATTGTTGTATTCAAACATCAATATACTAGGATTTACATTCCATGAAAAATAGTTCTACCTCACCAAACATTGATTAAACCATAAGCCTATCACTCAAACTGTTCAGTTAATTGAATAGTGAAAAATTTAACAATAATTTGGAGTATATATTTCTTTATGTTTGGATGGCCATTTGAGAAACTTGCTCCGAATGAGTTTTTTTTCTTTTTGGAAATTCAGTATCCGTAGTCAAACCAGGATTTTGAGGAAAAATCAATTCTGATACAAAGTAACCAAACATAAGTAAATCACATTGTCCAAAGGAAAATCACTTTACATGCCAAAGACATGCCACAACACACATTATCTCTAGTCCAACATCTATAACAAATTGGTCCTTCAAGGATAATGCCATAAGCTTCAATTTGAAGCAATATATTGACATCGTATAACCAATTTAATGCATTTATAAAAGGAGAAACAGGAAGAGTACACATGTGTGACATATACTTAGGATGGCTAAAATGGACACTAACTCTAAAATTTAATTTCATATTTTAAACTCTTATAAATTTCAATCATTTCCTTTTAGGGTTTTTTGGCGTTAAGGAGACCAAAATAGTCAACCCAAGATATATAAACTTTGGATAAACAACCATTTTTGTCCTTGAATGTGCAAGGCATTGTCATTATAGTCCCCAAATGTATCAAAATTGCAAACACATTCACAAATGTCTCTTTAATTAGTCATTTTTATCCACAAATCTAAAAAAATTGAATCAAACAAACTTCATATAAAATATCCCCATCGCCACCCAAGATATATAAACTTTGAATAAACAACCATTTTGGTCCCCCTCTACAAAAAACACATTTTGGTCCCTAAATTTGTGAGACAGTATTACTATATTCCTTGAATATATCGAAATTGCAAACACATCCGCAAGTGTCTCTTTTATTAATCACATTTTGGTCTCGAATCTATTTTTAGATAATCAATTTAGTCCTTATATGTCTTTTCCGCAAATCAATAGTCCAAAAATTACTAACATAACAGACATTAGGGATCTGTTTGGACCCATTTGTGGTTGGCCTAGTGGTTGGCTTGGGATCTTGGAGTTTGCTCCTCCAAAGGTCTCAGGTTCGATTCCCTCTGGTGCCAATTTCGGTGGGCTAAGTCCATACAGAGCTTGCTCTGGCTTTAAACGGCCCCCACAAGTGGGCAGTGGGGTTGGTCCCCTCGGATTAGTCGGTCCTTAGATCGGATACCGAGTTTTCAAAAAAAAAAAAGGGATCTGTTTGCAACTTCGATACACTTACAAATTACACTGACAGTGCCTCGCACATTCATCATCAAATGATCGTTTCTTTCCTTCAATTTCTCAGAGAAACCAAATACTAATTAATTAATTAATTAAATTTGTAATAACATTCTGAAAAATAAATAAACAACAATAAAAATGAAAAAGTAATATCTCATTCACTCACCAAGAACAACGTTGACGCCGAGTTTATACCTCCTTATAAGCCACGAAACCCCATCCACTTGATGAGGTTTCAGTTTTGCCTTAATCCCAAGCTCTTCTTCACTCGGCGCTGCGTCGCCGGAACTTGCGTCGTCGTCGAGTATTATTTTAGCGGCGACTTGGAGCCTCTGTTCGTATTTCAGGTTCATTGCGTCGAAGCTGAGTTCGAAATTGTGAAATCGGTGGAGAAAGAGAGAATGAGTGAGTTAGCGGCGACGAGTCGGTGACTTGGTGGTTTATGTTTTTGAGAATGTTTTAATTTTGCCGCAGTTTTTTGTTTCGAACCGAAAAGTTGCGAGGGAATCTACTGAAAATGAACGTGAGAAACATCAAGAGCTCAAGCCTCTTGTGTAACTGTTTTTTTTTCGTCTTTTTCTTCTTCTTTGATAATCAAAATGCTAGAGTAATAATCATCAAAGTAATCCAAGTGTATGTTTGATTAGTATAATCGATTTTGGATGAAAATGAGTTGAATATAAAATGATTTATGTTTGAATATATTTATGTAAAAGTAGATTTAGCAACGAATTTAAGACTAAAATCAATTGTAGAAGTCAGAAGTTACAAATTGTAGCTTTCAATAGAATCAAATCTACTTTAAATCATACAAACATCATCAAATCAATTCTACAACCTCTATAATCATTTTTGGCCTTCTAGAATTGAAAGCAAACATATGCTAAGATGTTTCATTAATATTGTCATGTATGTCCGTCAGTGTAGTTATTGCATATTATTCCAATATTAAGTAAAAAACATTAATTCATAGTTATTGTCATATTAATATTGTTCGCTATTAAGTTTTACTCCCTCCCTCCTAATTTATAAGTAAAAAACATTAGTTCATACTTATTAAAAAAAACTAAAACATAGTAATTTAAGGTAATATTTTGTGTTTTTTTTGGAATAAATTTCATTAAAAGATTCTTAAAAAAAAAAAAACTCATTAAAAGATGTAAACACAATTCTTATTGGTTAATCTATACCTTTTTTTTAATGCTGGTTAATCTATATTATATATAGGTGAGAAAATTACGAAAGTCTCTGGCGATTTCTTTCCACTGTTCACTGCCTTCTACCTTTAGCTTGCTTCAACATCAGGTAATCTTTAACCCTTTCTTCTTCTCTTTTCCATCCATCCTGATCCTCATGGAGCCTTTTCCCTGGCGTTGTTTCATGGAGGATAACATAAGTTTATCAAACAAAAACGCAGAAAAGCCTCATACCCTAATTTAACCTCTGATGGTTGTTTTATCACTCAAAATCCACCTAAACCATCCAATACTGCACCGATTCACACACATAACAACAACAAACCTGTTGATTCAACCAAAAAACCAACAACAATCACCCAATCCAAAACCTTTGCCCAAGCCGTCTCTAACATATGTGATATACCCACATCTCAACTCCCCAAACCTGTTCTCAAGGGTGATAACTTCGCTATAGCCATTCCAGAGGAGGAATACGACGCTGGAATGGAAACATGCAAACATAATTTGCATGCTAGAATCATATGGCCAAAAGGCTCCACACCTTTAACTATTTATGCCTTGCGAAAGAAATTACATGTTTTGTGGAAGGATCTGAACATGGGGGGTGTGACATCTTTGGGTAAGGGCTACTATGAATTTTGTTTTTCAACCCTAGAAGATCTTAAAAGGGTTAGGTCATTTGCCTCGTGGAATTTGAACCCAGGGGTCCTGAAGCTGTTTTCCTGGACAAAAGATTTTTGCCCTAGCTCTCAGACAAGCACTACTGCTCAAGTTTGGGTCAGGATTTACGACCTTGCTCAGGAGTATTGGCGACCTAAAATCTTGTTTGCAATCGCAAATAGTGTTGGTACCCCCATCTGTACCGACCCTGCCTCAATAAAGCCTATGATGGAGAGGACCTTTGGACAATACGCTAGGGTTCTCGTTGATTTGGATGTCACTCAAGAGCTGAGATACAAAGTGCTGGTAGAAAGAAAAGGGTATGCTTTCTTTGTTGATCTAGACTTTGAAAATATCCCTGACTTTTGTACCAATTGCAGAAAGATAGGGCACCATATAAATGTTTGTAAAAGCTTGCATAAACATGAAATATTTAGGGATGGTGCTGCTCAAAATAAAGTTGATAAGGAACCAAGGAAATAATTTGTACAAGTTCATGATGGTAGGAAAAAACAGGGGAGCAATGAATCTGAACCTATTGATGTTGATGATGGTAAAAACGATGAAAGTATGGAGCTTATGGGCATTCAGGCCGTCAATGGTGTGCAGCAAACAGACAAAGCATCAACTAGTAAAATAGTACAACAGAACAATTTTAATGTTTTGTTTAATGAAGAGGAAAATAACATCAGAACTGATATGATTGCACAAGATTTACAACTTTAAAAGGAGGTGAATGAGGAGCTGTTGAGGAGCAGCAGCAGGGCGCAAGTTAGTGAAGAAGTAGAAACTGATTCTGAATTTGTTGACAACTCTCTAGATGCTGCTCATATTTTTATTTCTCCCATTCAGTCTGAAAGTGAGAATGATAGTGAGCTTGACTTGGCTCCATTAGAAAGGAAAAACAAGGAATTCTTGGATAAATCTTGGGCAAACATTGCTGAAGATGAGGAAAGAGAAAAAAGGCTGCTGTTACAACTTGATGCCCTTGATGGTAATACTTCTGTCCAGTCACATGATGGTTTTCAAGTGGTGAAATCAAAGAAAACTTCCGTAAAAAAGAAACCGGTAGTGGTGAGTAGTTACAAAACCAGAGGTAAAGCTGGTAACCCTAAACCTTTCAAATGAAATCTCTTTATTGGAACATTAGGGGAATAGCCAACTCTCCTTCTAGGTTGGCCCTTAAGAGATTAATTTTACTTCATAAACCTGACTTTATTTTCTTAGCTGAACCTTGGATGAATTTCAACCATTTCCCTGCCTCTTGGTTACATAGATTAGGTTTTAAACTTTTTTCTTTCAACAATAGAGATCAATTGCTTCCTAATCTTTGGTGCATTTGTTCTTTGCATCTTAACCCAATCTTGATTGATTCCGACTCACAACAAGTTACCTTTACTATTAACCTTAACAACACCACCCTTTTCTTTTCTGCCATTTATGCTTTCACTAGTAATATTAAAAGAAAAGACCTATGGCATAAGCTTTCTTCCCTTCAATCCCAATATGATGCTCCTTGGTGCCTTATTGGTGATTTTAACACTGTGCTTGGTTCTCATCAACATTGTGGTTTCTTCTCCCCAGCTAGACCCCCCATGACTGATTTTCAATCCTGGACTGACATAAATAATCTTATCCATCTTCCTACTAGAGGTTCTTTTTTCACTTGGGACAATGGGAGAATGGGAAGGAGACATACCAAAAGAAGATTAGACAGAAGTATTTGCAATCAAAAATGGTTGGATTTTTGCACTCTCATTAGTTGTTCTACTCTCACCAACACTTGCTCGGATCATTACCCTCTTCTTTTAGAGTTTAAAAATGATAACCACCAGTTCGCTTCTTGTTTCAAATTTTTGAAAATGTGGTCATTACATGCTGATTGCAAGGAGCTTATTTTGAACTCTTGGAGTGAGGCAATCTCAGGGTCCCCTATGTTTGTTCTTAGCACAAAGCTCAAAAGGTTAAAAATGAAGTTAAAGGTTTGGAATAAGGAAGTTTTTGGCAATGTACACAACCTGGTCAGTGAAGCTGAGAAGGATTTAAATGAAATTCAAGTTCAGATTCAAACTTCAGGTCATAATGATGCGCTCATGAATGATGAAGAGCAAGCAAAAATGAAACTCAACGATGCCCTTCTCAAACAAGAGGTTTTCTGGCAAGAAAAAGCTAGAGTAAGATGGCATGTGGATGGTGACAGAAATTCCAGCTACTTTCATAGATTGACCAAAATAAAAAATAAAACAAAAATGATAACTACTATTAGAAACGAGGATGAGATCATTAGTGATCCTCAGAGAATTTCCAGCCACATAGTAAACTATTATAAATGTCTTTTTTCTTCTTCTAACACTGTTTTGCAGGACCGACTCTTGGTGGAGGAAACAATTCCCAAGATCATTGATGATACAACAAATAACCTTCTCACCATGATTCCATCTCTGTCAGAAGTAAAGGCTGTAGTGTTCGACCTCAATCATGATGGAGCTCCTGGACCAGATGGATTTGGAGCTTGCTTCTTCCAAGCATACTGGGATATAATTCATGTAGATGTATACAAAGCTGTCTTGGAGTTTTTTCAGAATGGATGGCTGCCTCCAAACTTTAATGCGAACACCTTAGTGCTCATCCCTAAAATTCCAAATACAGACAAGATTGAACACTACAGGCCCATCGCTCTGGCTAACTTTAAATTCAAAATTATTTCAAAGGTACTTGCTGACAGGTTAGCTGGGATCCTCCCCTTTATTATTTGTAAAGAACAAAGAGGTTTTGTTAAGGGGCGAAACATCAGAGATTGCATTACTTTAGCTTCAGAAGCAATCAATGTTTTAGACAAGAAATCTTTTGGTGGTAATCTAGCTTTAAAAATTGATGTGTCTAAAGCTTTCGATACATTGAGTTGGGACTTTCTGCTCGAGGTTCTTCAGCAAGTTGGCTTTCACTCTACGTTTATCCACTGGATTCACTCTATTCTGCTTTCAGCCAAAATCTCAATATCTATCAATGGGGTGCAGGTAGGATTTTTCAACTGTAATAGGGGAGTTAGACAAGGAGACCCCCTGTCTCCCCTTCTCTTTTGTATTGCAGAGGAAGTCTTAAGTAGAGGTATAGCTAAACTCGTGGAGGAAGGGAAAGTGGAAACAATAGCTACTTCAAGAAGTAATCATATCCCTTCTCATTGCTTTTATGCTGACGATCTTATGGTTTTTTGCAAAGGGAAAATTTCTTGCTTACAAGCTTTAAAGGAATTGTTTACTAGGTATGCCAATTGTTTCGGACATATTATAAACTTGAGCAAGTCATCAATTCATGCTGGTGGGGTATCTAATGTCAGGCTGAATCATATGGTGCAACTTATAGGGTTTGAAATTGGTACTCTGCCTTTCACTTACCTTGGCGCGCCAATCTTCAGAGGTAAGCCCAAAAGAATCTATTTCCAACCTATTGCTGACAAGATCAAAATTAGGTTAGCTTCCTGGAAAGCCTCTTTGTTGTCTATGGCTGGTAGGGTTCAACTTGTAAAGTCCGTAATTCAAAGTATGGTGACCCACACAATGACTGTCTACTCTTGGCCAATCAGTATTCTTAGAGACATTGAAAAATGGATTAAAATTTTTATCTGGAGTGGAGATATTGATAAAAGAAAGCTAGTGATTGTGGCATGGAAAAAAGTTTGTGCTGATCTTGAGGAGGGAGGCCTTGGTTTGTGATCTCTCGTTTGTTTGAATCAAGCTACAAACATGAAGATTTGTTGGGAAATGCTTCATTCAGAGGAGCATTGGGCAATCATCCTGCGAAGTAGGATTCTTAGAGGTAGTAATTGCATTCAACACCACATTTTTTCTTCTTTATGGAGCGGAATGAAAAATGAATACAACATAGTCAAAGAAAACACAACCTGGCTTGTTGGTGATGGAAAACTTATTAACTTTTGGTTTGATCACTGGCATGGGGAACCTCTTTCTGAAACTTTGAATGTACCAGCAGATCAAGCTAATTCCTTTCCTCCTAAACTCTGCAGCTATTTTCATGATACTCATTGGCGCATCCCTGAAGACATATTGCAGCAATTCCCTTCATTGAGTCTTCTTAATTCTCAAGTTATTCTCCCTACTGTGACAAAACCGGATAAACTTGTTTGGAATCTTAATGGAACCGGCATTCTAACTTTGAAAGAAGCTTATGATTTCAAGAAACACCACTTCAACAAAGTTCCCTGGGCAAAAATTATTTGGTCAAAAGATATTCCTCCATCAAAGTCTATGCTTGTTTGGAGGCTTATGTTAAACAAGCTCCCCACTGATGAAAATCTTACTCCTAGAGGCTGCCTTTTACCTTCTATGTGCTCTTTATGTAACAGGAATGAGGAGAGTTCCTTTCACTTATTTTTTGAATGCACATATGTAATTAATTTGTGGCGTTGGTTTGCCTCTCTGATCAACAAACAGCTACACTTCCAGTCAGTGACAGATATGTGGACCATTTGTAATGGATCCTGGAACCCTTAGTGCAGATTGGTAATCACAGCAGCCATGATTAACATCATCTGTACAGTTTGGTATGCAAGAAATCAATTGAGGTTCTCAAGCAGGAAAATTCATTGGAAGAGCTCTCTTTCTACCATCATTTCAAGTACGGCTTTGACTGGTAACCTCTCTAAAGCTGTTGCTTCTGCAAGTGTCTCTAATTTTGTCATTCTACAACGTTTCAATGTTAGTATCCATCCTCCTAAAGCGCCAAACATTATAGAGGTACTTTGGAAACCTCCCCCACCCCATTGGATAAAGTGTAATACAGATGGGTCCTGTACTGCTCTTTCTTCTGGATGTGGAGGAATTTTTAGGAACCATGATGCAGACTTTCTTCTTGGCTTTGCTGAGAACACAGGGAATTCGGATGCCTTCCATGCTGAACTTCATGGAGCAATGTGTGCCATTGAGCTGGCAAGTCAATTTCATTGGAAGAATTTATGGTTGGAGTGTGATTCTGCTTTGGTTATTAATGTTATTAAAAATCTATCCATTGTTCCCTGGAGACTGCGTAATAGATGGGAAAACTGCTTGCATATCACCAGATCTATGAATTTCATTGCTACTCATATTTTCAGGGAAGGAAACACTTGTGTAGATGTTTTGGCCAATTTTGGTTTAAGTGTTGCCCATCTGAGAGTTTGGTTAAACATTCCTGATTGTATTAGAGAAACTTTTGGAAAGAACAAACTAGGGTTACCTTTCTATAGGTTTTGTTAAGTTTATTGGAGGTTTTGGTTCTTGTCCCCCTCTTTTGTTTCCTTTTCTCTTATTAATACATTTTGGTAGCCTAGCTCTTTGCTAGCTACCCTCCTTTTGTCTAAAAAAAAAAGTGATCTCTTGCTTCTATATCTCTCACTGCAATAGAAAAATCAAAGCTATATTGTTTTGGGTAAAAATTAATAGTTGGTTGATTTTAAAGAAATGTTTGTTGTTGAGATAAATCTAATAACACTAGACATTGTGAATTTGATTAATATATATCGTGTGAGAGAAGTTGATTGTGATGAATTTATAGATTGGTTGTTTGAATTTGGTGTCTCAAATTAGGATTAACAAGATCCACATCTCAATCAATCATAGTTTATTGGAAAAATTACATCCACCTCCTTTAAGGTTTATCCAAACGACATTGACACCCCCCCTTTAGTTTTAAAATTAACATTAACCTCCCTTAAGTTTTAATCAAATAGACAAGCACTTCCCTTCTCTTTTAACACCATTGATTTTTCCGTTAACTTTTTTTTGGTTAAGAATCTTCTATTAACATTGTGGGGACAAACCTTTATTGTTGAATCCAATCAATCCACTGTTCCACTAATATAATCAACAAACATTCAAAAAACCTTATAAGATTAGAATAGTAATGGGTTTGTAACCTTTTTGGCATTCCCTCTCAAAACTGAAATGTAAATGTATTCCTAACTTTTTAATCATTGTCAGCTAATTATTAATCACGTCACCTTCCTAACTCATTTTTTCCTTCAGTTTAATCTTTGCCTCGTCACACATTTATACTCTGAGATCTTGTTTGTATGCTTTCACCAATTACGTTGCTATATTGATTTCTACCAACATTGAAATTTTGATTTGATTAACCTAATGAAAGATGATTTCAATTAAGAAAATAAATATCAAAGAAATGGAATTAACGGTATAAACAAAGGATTAATGCCAGATTAAATT
>Ga0228710_1006972_pt1 | contig 16889 bp, 10 predicted proteins | sample MedpolnodulmetaG_FD_177995 | JGI IMG/M metagenome (GOLD analysis project Ga0228710, IMG submission 177995) | Root nodule microbial communities from Medicago polymorpha collected in Santa Monica, California, United States - pink nodules | ecosystem: Host-associated > Plants > Roots > Nodule... | reverse complement strand
GGGTTAAGTGGTAACATGCTTCACTATTTGTGTTCTAATAGAGGATCCAAAGGTTTACTTACCTAGTCTAAAAGAGATGCTTTTTGTAATTCCAGATCTGTTAGTGTTGTTGTTGTGTTGTTGAAGAAGATGAGAAGAGGGAGAACGAAGTGTTAACATGCTTCACTGTTTGAATAAAGTGTTGAGTTTCTAAGTTTGAGTGATTGAATTGATTGTTGGAGATGAAGATTGGGGTTGGAAGGGATGAAGATGATACAATGGAGATGAATAATATGTTGCTTTGTTTGCATTTTTTGGGTTAAGTTTTTGAGTTTTAGATCGTAACCATGTAGTGTTTCTGAAGATGAATGAATTGAGTTTGTGGTTGAATGTGAACTAGATTTGTGGTTGAAGGTGATGAGAAATTGAGGTTGAAGATGAAGAAATTAGGGCTGGAGATGAAGAAGAAAATACAGAGGGAGAAGAATGAACAAAATTTACATTTTTTTATTTTCATCCCTATGCAATCTTGCATTTTTGGTTTTGGTCCCTCCTTTCTAGCCACTCATCATTTCTCTTGACACATAAGCCTGCTTTTGCCAACTCACACTTTGCCATGTGTGTCTCTGTCTGCCACCACAACGTTTTTGTAATGGGAGTTAACGGAAGGGACTAATTGCAAACCGTTAACAACTTACAAGGATGTTTTTGAAACAAAAAAAGATACAAGGACGAATTGCAAAAACACGCGAACTTACAGGGACGTTTTGCATATTTAAGCCTTTGAGAAATATACGCTGCATCCAATTTGTCGTTCGTAAGGTCACTACTGACCCATTGGACAGTGACGTTTCTTCAGAAGAGGATAAAACTGGGTCATATGTTCATCGGAGCATTAACCATTGACTGGATAATTCAGATTAGAGTTATGTCTTCACAACTTGATGAACACATGTTCAGAGCTTTAACTTTTTGTACCATTTTCATATCAAAGTTTTGGCATCAGAGAATCTCTTGGGCACCATAATTATTCTACTTTGTTCAGAGTGTAGTCTTTTAGGGCCATAATGTTGACTTCATAGTCAAATTTTAACTCTGTGACATGCACCCATGAACAAACTTTAGAGTACCCAATTGTTCTTCTATACATTGTTATCATCAAAACGTTATAGATATTGTTCTAAAATCCAACTTGGTTCAACAAAATATACTTCCTACAGAGAATAATCTTTCTCACTGTGAAGCAGCTTTTGATGATTTACTTTGTGTTAGTGGATGCTGCTCACTTGAAACTGCTCAAAACTTATTTGTGGAGCATAATTTTTTTCAATGTTTAGAATATAGTCTTGGTTAAATAGTGTGTTGGATCATTGTCAATAATCTAGTGGGTTATTTTTGAATCATAAGGTCATCATAAAATGTTTCATCAAATTTGGATGGTTTGTGTGTGGACTATTTAAATGCTTGAAATGCCAATATCTTTCAGCAAAAAATGCTTGTCTTGAATAATTTTTAGAATATATTAAATTGTCGTCATGGTGGTGGCTCAAAACAAATGTCAAAAGTTTCAAAATTGATCTTCATCATTGGTAGATACATATTATTATGTGTTTGAGGTCCTTGACTTAAGTTATGTATTTCTTATTGCTAGTAAGTTTTGTGTTGGATTGACGTTAGTTTGTTTTGATTAGTCTAATTTGGTTTTGGCTATTTGCATTATTTCCGTAAGAGATTTACTTTTCCCATCCTGCTGCCTTCTCGTGCGTCTTGCAAAATTTTCAAAAATATCTCTGGTCTGGATTTCGTTTTCCGAACCAGATTGTTAGAGTTTTCGGAAACTAAAATCCGGACAAATACGATATGAATATTTTGTGTCTTTCTTTGATGTCAAAGGTCTTTGTTGACCGTTATACGACCCCCGCATAAGCTGCAATGCAATTGCATGGGTCGTATGAGCGGTCAACAATGACCATGACACCACAAACACTCCTAAAAGCTACCTAAAAAACTTAAATTTTTTTGAAGAAAATGTAAGAAAGGAGGTGAAGAAGAATGAAGGAAAATGTTGAAGATCCAAGCCTTTTTATAGCCTTAAAAAAGTCATAGGTCTTAATTACAGTCAAATAAAACGTGTTCCACATTCAAAACTGTCAAAAAATGCATTCAAACTCCACTAAGTGGCCTAACCTTTGGTGAAATGTCACCGGCCAAAATGTTACTGAGGGTTTTCAGATTTTATAATCCGAAATGCATGAAGATATTCCGGATTATAAAGTCTGAACTGCACCAGTCCCTTTATTTGGATCGTTTTCGTTGTGAATGCCCTGAAAAATAATAGAACAAAGGTACATAACATAAATAGAAGCAACATAAGACAAATAAACAGTTTAAAAACCATAATAATAGAAATGTTGAATCTTTTGGGAAGGTGTTTTCAAGAGGATTTCTTTGAGTTTGATCCTGCTGCCTTGCCAAATGACATATTCATCTGGCAGGCAGCATGATCGAACTCATAGAAACCTCTTTGATTTTCTTGAGTTATCTATCTATCAAAGAGGCAACAAGGAGTATCTATTTGTCATAGAGAGCAATCTATTTGTCACATAGAGAGCAATCTATTTTGCGGCAGCATGACAAAGATCCTCAGCACAATGACAAAAAATTTCATGGTTTTCTATGGTGCGTTTGTTTTTATTTTTGACAGCATGCTGAAGATCTTCATCACGCCGTCAAATAGAGAGCAATCTATTTGCAACAACGTGAGGAAGATCCTAAGCTTAATGACAAAAATTTGCATGGTTTTCTTTGGTGTGTTTGTGTGTTTTGCTGGTATTGAAGCTGAAAACCGGAGAGGGTGTATTTATAGAGGTCCTTGGATGTTGTGGACCATATAAACTCTTGGTGCAATGTGGTCCATACAAAAGAATCATATGCTGAGGTATTCTGGATTTCGTTTACCGGAACACACTTACGCCCTAGGTGAATCCGGATTTCATAATCCGAAAAGCATATCTTTGGTTATTTTATCGATTAAATGAACATTTCTGACGTAAATTAAAACCTAATGAAAGTTTAAATAATATATATTTTATTCAAAACATAATGCGACAACTTAATCCAACAACACATAACTAACACGCAATTAAAACAACATAAAACACACGATTAATTAAAACATAGTACATTATCACGGATCATCTAAACTAACTTCTTCCTCCTCTGGTCCCTCCAGCGGAGCCCTGATCTCTTCGTAATTCCTGGGTCGGGGCAAACTTTTCAGAATTTGTTCAACAGATCTAACAAACGAAGCATTTAACTCGATCGGTCCTCTAGTACTGTGCTGAGCAAAGACAGAGAACATGGTTCTCACGTCGTCATCGTTTGTGAGTTTCATCCGGCTGAAACAAAGAGATCCGACTGAGTTGGACAATGGACATCGATAGTCAACACCGACCACCCTCCTCGTGTCTCTGTGGTTGAGCTGACGGTTGATTTGATTCAGCTCATCCTTCAGCCGGGAGAGGGTGACATCGTTGCGAATCCTAAATAGATGGGGTGGTGTTCCACCGTTGTAGTAGATTACTGCTACCTTGGTGTTCGGATCAAAGCCAGGGGATTCCATGATGTTTTTTTTATGGTGTAGTTTACTTGTAATGAAAACAGGGACCGCTATTTATATAGGTATCTAGGCGTTGTGGACCACAAAAATTGTCGGTGCAATGTGGGCCACACAAAATAATCCAATGCTGAAGCAATCCGGATTCTAAAATCCAAACCAACACTCACCATACACAAAGTCCCAAGTTTCCCTTTGGTCCACGCTATAATCGTATTTTTTCGGAATATAAAATCCAGAATCCATGTGAAATCCGGATTATATATTCCGGACTGCACCAGAAGTTTTGGTCGGTGGTCTGCACCACAAACAAAACGTTTTTCAAACGTTTTTGGATGGTGGTAAAGTCAAAAACCGTGTTTTTACACGTTTTTTTGATTGTAATTATGGCTTCCCTCACGTTTTTTAACCCTCCCCCTATAAATAGCCTTCATTTTCTCAAAAATAGTCACACCTTCTTCTTTCTCCTCTTCTCTTCTCCAACGATGTGTTTCCATCGTTGGTCTTTCATAGAAAGAGGCCTCTTTGAAAATCCATCAGGGGTCATATGATCGGTCAAGAAGGAAGGGGTCAGTCTGGGTGTGAGGTTGGTCTGTCTGGGTGTCATATTGACCATCATGGTCTCTTGTTACCTAGAGGCCCCTGGCCCCCTCTGTCTCTCCACCAACAATGAAGCTACTGGTATGTCCTCTCAGCCGGAGCCACTGGTATAGCTTACCCCCCTAGAAATAGTTTTAGGTTTTTATGTAAAAAACTTAAAAAGCTTTAACATTATTGTAATGTATTATTCAAATATCAATGAAATGAGTTATTTTCATCTTTTTGTCTTTTTATTTCGGTTTTATATGTTTATTTGCATTTATAGAACGAATTTCAAAGCTTAAAAATAAAAAAGTTATGGAAAAAGGACATTCCGTATTTTGAAATCTGGATAAATCTGGTAAATTATAACAATTCAATTCAAAAAACGAAATCCGGACCAGGGATAATTTTGGAAAAAAATATAGGGCGTGCGAGGAAAGCCATGTGGTAGGAAAAGTAACTCTCTTTCTGTAGTTGAGTTTTGTGTGTTTGGTAAATTTTTGTGCCTTGGATAGTTTTTGTGAATATATTCTTTTTGGTTTCTTCAAAAATAAAGTCAAATCATGGAGAAGGGAGGCCATTTGCATGTTTAGTTATCCAACCAAAAGTACACATTAATCACTTGTACACTTCTTGACTCGTACCCTTACCAAAAACATCAAAATGTCCCTAAAACCGCTCGAAGGACTAGTCTTGCAACCTGCCACACATATGATGAACCTATAACAATTTGGCAAGATTCATAGGTGATTCTAAAGAGCTCACAAAAAGCTTGTCCTAATTCATTCAAAGGATTTATGTTGTACTTTCGTGCTTCTGCCAATAGCAAATAATTAGAAGTGCTCTCCTGTAGGGATATGTCACGTTTGCTTGCAATCTATCTCATTCTCTCTGAAAACTAATTAATTGCATCATGCACAAGTTAGTTTTTGATCAATAATTTTCACCATATGACCAAATGAATCTAATTGATCCAATGATGAAAAATATGTGTGCATGTTACAAAACTATTTTATTTCTACACATTAGATAACCCGAAACAATTTGCATATAAAGTAGTGTCTGTGTTCATCACATTCCCAAGATCGAAAGATACTGACTCTATCAATATCGTAAAATTAAATGCTTGACCCCGTAAGTCCCAAATATACAATACAATAACAATCAACAAAGAGTAAAATGTATTTGATTCAAATTTAAACCAAATTTATTTGACTTTTTATTTCTATATAAGACCGAAGGGAGTAGTGGTTAACATAATTATTGCGATATCTCCGGGCATAGTCATATCACCGTAAGTAGTAAGTACCAATCAACCATACTCTTTATCAAAATAAAAATAATACTCTTACATTTGAAATAATCAAAAGCACATCATAAATAATATTCCTATCATGATCATCATAATTACAAAATAAACATATGTTCATAAATTTGTAAAATATGATTAAGAATAAGCGTAAACCGTAAAACCATGTTTCCCAAATTTACTATCTACATACATGAAATGACTTTTCTACATCTAAAAGAATTTACCTTTTGGTCAACAAAGTGAAGTTTCCTTATGAGGAGTGATATATGTATGTACAATCAATTTTAGACAACTTTCTTGACAACCATTTTTCCTCTCTTCTTATTAGATAAAAAGAATAGAGAGAGAATAAAAACATATGTGAGTATAAGAGAGAGGGTTGTTTCAAAAGTTGTCAAAAAATGGTTGTACAAATATCATTTCTCTTTCCTTATACACCAAATCCGTAATAGCATCAAATTAAATCACAAAAATGACAGACATCTATCAGCACAAGTTACATCTCAAACAATCACTCAATACAACATGTTATTATTGCAGAACTGTGGTGATGGTTAAGATTAATGGTTTGTGCTTTAAGGCAAAAAAAGATTAACTCGTTGTCTAATAGTGCCATTACATAAATTTCATGTTAGTTTTCACTGTAAAAAGCCTAGTCCCTCTATTTTTAGTCAACATTCATGAAATTATTCAATAATAAAGGTGCTGAAAAGAGTACATGTGCCAAACTAGTATATATCGTTAGCATTGCTTGTCAATGTAATGAAGAAAAAAAAATCATGTGTAATAAATTCATATCAATTGCCCTGATTAATTTCCTTTTTTCATTCTCAGTGACTCCTCAATAATCATTTCACACTATCATACTCAGTATATTAGTTGGAAAAAGTAAGAGAAAGAAAAGAAGGAAATGTAAAATATAAGCTATTGTATCGAAGAATGAGGTACCTACCTGAAAGTGTCCATTAAAAAAGTAGCTGGAAAACTAACATGGCATTTTATAAATTAAATCTATCCATTACATTTTATAAATTAAAAGCTTTAGCAGTGAAAAAATGTAATCTTATCATGTCCTTTATATGTAAAGATTCATTCATAGTCACAGAGTACAACCACAACGTTACAAAAGAGTTTCCCTTCATCAATAATCCGACTCAGAGATCATCATGATCCACAGTCTCAATTCCTAGAAGTTTAGCCAGAAGTCCACTCTCATACGCTTCAACGGTTTCTGGAAATCAGTCAATGAACAAGTGTTTGAGGGAACTTCAAAGAGAATCATGTTTTGTTTCAAAATGTAAAAGTTAATTTTTCCTAGCTAAAAAATACTTACCATCTGATCCTCCAAGGTGTTTTCCATTGATGAAAACTTGTGGCACAGTACGCTTCCCGACAATATTAACCAAAATATCCTGAATCTTTGAACCATCATCTGCAATGAAAAGGTCTTTTAGTACTTCTGTAACAATTCTTCAAAAAAATAACTCTGTAACAGCGACGACGGAACGACCCCATAACATCTATCAAAGGAAAAAGTAACATTATATACTCATTTTTCAGTTTCCCTATCTCTACACTAAGCAGTTGCCGAAAGAAAAAAAACTATCTTCTTTCACAAGTTATAATGCTTTAATATTTCACCCAACAAGCTTTCTTTCCAAGAAATGGGATGCTAACCTTCCCTGCTTTTGATAAATGTCAATTATGAATTACTCATTTGATTCATTTTGTCAGAACTAGAATAAATTTTGACTAAAGTTGTTTGTGTGAACTGTTGAATTGAATCTAATGAAATAGATCAAGTTAAAAAAAAAAATCATACAATTAACAACTAATGAATACTTCATTTTACCACATTATTTATACAATATGTATGCTATTTGAAACATGAGCAATCCTGTCAAAAAAAAATCTGAAACATAAGCTGAAATTTATTTAATATATAACTAACTCATTTTACCACATTATTTAATATTTATATAATATGTATACTTCAATTTATTTAGATTATATAACTAACTCATTCTCCCTCTGTGTGTGTGTGTGTGTGTAAATTCAAAGCAAGCTGAAATTTTCAGTATACCTCTCTCATCAAGCTCCACAACATATGGCACTTGGTTCAACTCTTTGAAAACAGCTTTTGCTCTTCTACAGTACCTATATTCAAAACAAAGAAATCAGCAAAAACAGAACAATGAATACAAAGTAAATCACTTCATGAGATTTTTTTCCTGCTGTAAAGTTTCAATTTTTTTGCAAAGTTAAGAAACACTCGATAGTAATCAACAAAGCTCATGATTTTGAATATTCATATTGTGTGGCCAGCCAGAAATAAAAGGAAAATGAGAAGAAAAAACGAAAAAAGATTACCGTTTCAACATTTTTATTTTAGGGGTAAATAGACTGGGAAGGGGACGATATTTTGGAAGAACATTTGGATCGTGAACAAGACGCTAAACATTCGATTTTCTTGATTGTTTAGATTCTCAGACCAAAAAGAAGCTAAGGTGGGAACGGTAGGGGAGTGGGTCGGGTGTGGAGGTTGGGGTGGCGCCGGGAATTCTTCACTTGGGAGGAGGCTTTAGTAGAGGAATTAAGGGTGGCTGTTAATGGAGTTACATTGTAGGTGGGAGGTGACACTTGGGAATGGTTATCGGAGAATGGGGGGTGTTTAATGGTTAAGTCCACGTATCTACTTCTTAGGAGTCTTTCCCAGCCTCATCTTAGTAAACCTCCATTGGAACTCTATGCTCATCGTAATTAGTGGAAGAATTGGGCACCTTCCAAAGTGTGCGCCTTCTCGTGGCAACTACTTTTGGATAGGCTGCTGCCAAAATTCAATTTGCACCGGAGAGAGATTATCCCTCAAGTGGACTCCGAAGTGTGTACTGTGTGGGAACTCGTCTGAGAAGGTTTTACATCTTTTCCTGCACTGTGATTTTGTATCCGCTATTTGGTACGAATTGTTCGTTGTCTTGGTATGGTTCAAATTATTCCTCCGGATATGGTTACCTCTTTCGTTATTTAAATCGAGGAAGGCAAAGGTAAAAGAACTAATAACGGTTTGGTGGTAGTTTGGCATGCAACATTGTGGCCTGTGTGGAGGGCTCAAAATGATCGAATCTTTAACGGCTCTGGAGTTTCAACGGAAGAAGTGGTCGAGAAAATTAAGGAGTTGCTTGGCATATGTTCATTGGTAGACGGCATCAAATCCATGCAGGTTTTATGAATGGTTTTGGAATCCTTTGATGTGTATGGTTTCTACATGTTTTTTATCACTTCAGTTTATGTTGATTGGTCCCTTCGGAGGCGGTTTTCTGTGGCGGATTAGTGGCTTCAAGGAGGCATTGTATGCTATTTTTATGATTTTCTGCTGTAGTTTCAGAGAGGTTTTTTACAGCGGGACTCTGTCGTTAATTGGTGCTGTGATCTGGACTGTCTGCAATTTGTAAACCATCAATGCTGTTAATTTGTCTCTGTTTGTTATAGGTTAAGGATATCTTTTGAGATGTTCAGCCTCTTACTTTTGTGGGGTGGCTTGTTGCTTTTGTTTCTGTTGTGTTTGGCAGGTTACGGTGCTTTGGAAGTGTATTTGAGGAGGAGTGAACCTTTAGGGTCTGTTTGGGAGTTTAGGAGGGGAGGGCTTTGAAAAAGAGGAAGGATGAAGTGGAAAGAATGAAGGATATTGGGGGAGGAGGGCTTTGGGGGATTTATTTTTCTTCATAATACAAAATCACTATCAAAAAATTTCTCTATTTTTTCCCCTACTCTCATCCCCCCAAAGCCCTCCCCTACCTTCCCCTCCAAACTCCCAAACAGAACCTACGTTGGCAGAGCTTAGGTTCTAGGCATTTGTGTCTGTTTTTCTGTTTCGGAGTTGTAAGGTGGAGACTATCATCAGTCTGTTGTAATCGTTTTGTACTTTGTTGGTCTATTTTGGATACAACCTGTGTTAGGATTAGCCTTTAAATATATTGTCTTTCGCTGTTAAAAAAAACAAGAGACTGTTTTCGACAACAGATGAACAACTATAATGTGATCCAAAAAAATTTATCCATACAATCCTATATTCCTATTCAAAACATAAGCAGTCACTCAAGGATATTCAAATTCAACAAGATATGATCCAAACATACATCCAATTCCAATTTTCCAAACACTAAACAGTTAGATTTTTAAAAGAAACATTTACAGATATGACCTATTGAGTGGAGACGAACATCAGAAATCCAAATTCAGAAATAGTGTGGCAGCAGTTAATATTTCACACCAAAAACATGAATGCATCAGATCAGATCTTGTAATGCTTGGTCATTTGAAATTCCAAATTATAATTAACATGCATTTTATAAAATGGGCAATTACAGAGATTTTAGGAAAATAAAGTGAAAATTTACAATGGTGAGAAAAAGCTGCTAAACCCCTTTGAGTACTAATATATATAAGTCAACCATACAAATCAGAATCAAAGCAAAGTGATCATGAACATGTTCCAAAGAAATAACAAAGAGAGGGTGTTCTATAGTGCTTAGCGCTATACTAAACAGATAAATGTTGCTAAATGGTGACGCTATAGTGCTATGCCCTATGAAGCATGGAATCTGACACAGACACCTGACACAACACAAACACATCGACACTGCTAATGTAAAAAATACCGGACACGCCTAATCCTAGAAGTGTTTGAGCTTCATAGACTATGCCTATAGTATAGTATAGAATGTAAATACTTACGGACAATAGGTCTTGGAAAAGATGGCGATCTTGTTGGAATTAATGGTCTTGTCAACAAACTCACCAACAGATGAAGCTGCTGAAGCTGAATCCAAATAAACAGAAATTGCTAAAACCATCATCATTGTTATTGTTACCTTCATTCTTGCTGATTTAACTGCCAACAAAAAACCAATTAAACAAACATCATAAAATGAAAAAACAAAATGATGGTTCTGCAAACCAAACATGTGAAGAGACATGCTTACATGGGTGATCTGGTCTGTTGAGTTGGAGATTGTGAATGATTGAGAGGATACGGATCTGATCTGATGATGGAAATGTACTCTCGCAAATTCTTATATATACTAGTCAAATTGTTTTGTTTTGGATTTTTTGTGTGCTCTTAAACGGCACCGTATTCATGCAATTGTTTTTTTCTTTTTTTTGTTGACAAAGCATGCAATTGTATGATATTTAAGTTAGAAAATGTATGATATTTGTACAATTATTTTTTGAAAAATTTTAAACAACCGTTTTTTTCTTTCTTCTTTTTAGACAAAAACAATATAAAGAGAAAAAAGAAGGATAGAGTAAAAAACACAATAGAAATGTATCATAAAGTGGATGTACAATTATCATTTCTCAACAATCAAATACTCTTAATTTTAAGTTTTTCACACTATTAAAGAAATGATTAATAGTTTTTTTTTAAGGATTAGTAGTGTTGATTTTAAAAATAAAATGTGTTTCATTTATTAAAATACATTTATTAATTATAGTAAATGATTTTTTTGTAAATTAAAAAAAATTATAGTTATTAGAATAGTCCGGTGATTGAAATGTAATAAATAATGATGTGTTAGAAAAACAAAATTGTTCTATTGATACTTCATCTAATACTTTTATAACAAACAATTCACTTTCTAAATTTCTAGAATAACTGATATATATGTGAATTGCTTTTTTATAAAATAAAAAGACCAAATAAAATATTATGAAAAAGACAAATACTGACGGATGAAGTGAGAAAAAAATGTAATGTAATGAATAAATCAAGTTTAGGGGTCTAAATAGTCAACAAAAAATTAGGCGCCGAAACTATATTACCCCGCCTAACAAACACTGCCATGCAAAGTATCACACTGTTAGATTTGAAAATTGCTTTTCTGAATTTCAGAAGTTCCTAATAACATATGGAAATGTCTAAAATACCTCAACGATAGTTAACTACCGCTGACTTATAACTAGAAAACCAACGGTAATTAACTATCGCTGAATTTTTTGGTCATTTTCATGGGTTATTAGGCACTTCTGGAAGTCAAAAAAGCAAACATCATTAGATTTCTCTCTCTTACAATTCCAATAAAAAAAAACTTTTTTTCACATTCAGAAAGAATGATGAGTAAACCAATGTTAGGAACCTAAATAGTAAGACCCCTGCTGTTTTCACGACCAAAACTTTCTTATAACACATGAAAATGACCAAAAAACTCAGCGGTAGTTAACTACCAATGGTTTTCTAGTTATAAACCAGCCGTAGTTAACTATTGTTGGGGTGTTTTTGTCATTTCCATGTGTTATTAGGAAGTTTTGGATGTTAGAAAAGCAATTTTCAAAAAGTATGAAGAAAAATTAGGACACCATAACTGGTATCATCCCGCCTGACAACACCTCCCTTTACTAGTACACCGTCAGAGAAGGAGGCATCGTCCTTAAGTCTTTGCATCTCGCTGTTGTTTTCACAACAACCTACGGAGAACTCATGGATCTGTTAACCACCGTCAGTTGGTCATTTGACGGCGGTTTCTGGTGTTTGGAATCCGGTAAGGGGGCTGCAAATTGAGAGTATATTGTACATAATGATCCATGATAAAGATGGGTCTGGAGTTATCTCGTTGGTCAGTTTCCCACTAGTTTTTGTTGGAACGAAAGGATTGTCATCGTTGGATAACAGAGAGGATTGTAATCAGAGACGAGAGTGACAAGAGTAAGGGTTCATGCGAGTTCTTCATTGTTTTGTTGAAACAGATAAAGAATAATGGTTATTTGTAATTCAGTAAAAAAAATCCGAACCCTTAGATTCATCAAACGATTGAGAATAACTAACTGTGTGACTGCGTCGTTATCTTGACTGCAGTGAATCTGCATCGTTATCCTGCCTAACAACACTGTCACGGATGCCAAAGTATCAAACATAACCACTTCAGTTACCTATTTTTACAATTCCAACAAAAAATATTTTATCTATTCAGACAAAATAAAGTCACTCAATCCATTCCCATAGAGGAGTCGGAGTTGAGGAATCAATGGTTCAATACTGTATGCTATTGCTTTCTACAAACTTCAATGTTAACATTTTCTAAGTCACTTGTTTACCAAACTGCACTAAAGCATAACTGCATATATCAAATAAGAGTCCCCTCCACCCCCCCACCACTAGGGCAAGTGAAAATTCAAGTAATGTGTAGTGTTATCATCGTCAATTGATCCTAATGATCAAATAAGCCACAATTACCATGCTAAAATCCAGAGATTCCTTCCCAAGTGTAAAAAGCTATAAAATATAAAATGAATCAATTTCATTAATTTCCTCAATCCTTAGACATTTCCCTCCTATCATAGGATATCAGAAGAAAATACGAAATAATTTATCAAGGTGTGCTATTATTAAAATCATAAAGAAAGATGAGAAACACACTATTCAACAAGTTTGGAGCAGGACAATTAACAATGAAGAACAAAATCTTAACAGCAGCAGTATATATTAAGAGCAATTACAGACTACAATCTAAATCTAAACACTCATTGTATGTCAGGCAAGAAGAAAAAAGAAAAAAAATACAAGAACGGTGGTGGAGTACAATAAGGGAAGATATGTACATAAGGAAACTATGAAACTGAACTTGAATTATGAGAGCTACACAGGAGGTATGTTAGAGAAAGAGAACCCTTTGTATCCTTTGTAAGCATAATATGCAATCCTTGTGTAGTAGAAACCCGGTATGAACAATAACATTCCCAGTATTGCAAAGAATAGCCCTGTCAGAACAACCATTCACAAAATTTCAAAATCAACAACAAACAAAAATAATAGATAACATGATAATTAGTTATACTCTGGTCATGTGCTAGCTGAATTTCAGTTAAAAAAAGGTTTTCAACTTCAGTGAAAATCAGTGCTAAGCAAACAAGCAGCTGGGTTGATGAATTGAGGAACATCAACAAAGTTCCAATCAAAAGGTCCACGGTTCAGACACCATAAATAATAGTGATTAATTTACTAGCATTTATCAATAAATAATAATTGAGTTGCTTATCTTTTAGGACCCTTAACTTATATTTTTGGTGCAAGTTGGTCCCTTAACTGTTAAAAGTGTCAGTTGATCCCTTAATTTGACCAAGTTACTACAAGTTGGTCCATTCTGTCAAAATACACATAAACATTATTAGTCGGTGCTGATGTGGAAGATCGAATCTGAACGTGGGAATAAGGGTTGCTGGTCTCCCTTACTTCTTCCCCAAATCAAAATGGTTTTCCCTATATAACCTAGATATAGGGTTTTCCAATACAAGAAAGTGTCATCTTTTTTCTCCAAATTTCTCGATGTTTTTGTAATTACATATCAGGATGTCCAACAATCGTCCTGCCTCATGGTGCTCACATGCAGAATTGTCTAGAAATCAGGCAACAACCAATGTTCCTCAAGTTCTCGTAGTATAGTTCATTGGGTGCCTAGAGTTTAGTGTTGATACATACACAATCAAACAAACCCCAACATCTATATTTTCTAGGTAAAAACAAACACCTTCATAGAAAACCCTAAACCGAAAATGCAAACTCTGTATATACAAGAACATTCACACAACGTGCAGGATGACAAACGCTTGCCTCTATCAGCAGTTGATTTTCTATCTTCCACGATTTTGCCTCACACAGTAGGATGAACTATGCCTCTGTGTACTTCCTCCTCTTCCTATATTCTCTATTTTTTTTCTTTTTCTTTTATCCTCTTTCTTTCTTTCAATCCAATTTTATTTTTATAAGATGTTTTAATTCCACATATTCCACCTCAGATTTACGAATGATAAAATAACCAATTCGGATCCACATTTTCAAATATAACGATTTGGATTACCAAATTGTGACGAAAATGACCAACTTCTATATGAACATTGTCAAGTTAAGTTATCAAACTAACACACTTCAAAATTAAGGGACCAACTTGCACCTCAAAAACAAGTTAAGGGACACAAATTTAATTAAACCAGAATAATTTAGCAGTCCCAATCAAACAGCTAAGTTAGTGAGCTAAGAGACGCCCAAAGAGTACTAACAAGTAACAAGAATGTCCACGTTAATTAATAACAATATAATTATAAAAAAAAAAACTAATTTACTAACCTACAATCATTTTTTTTTCTAATAAAAAAAACGAAATTAGCAGCAATTGGTAATTTTGCAACTACCCAATTCAAAATCATCAAAATTGAACATTTTTACAAGTACCCAAAAACTGAAAAGATAATTACCATGAGCAGTGTCACCACCGACATGGTTATAAGCCATGAGAGAACCGATGATGATACTAAGAAAACCGAACACGAGAAGTGAAACAGCGAGTGCGATCTCTTTGACCGGTGGTTTGTTGTTGACGGTGTAGGATGTTCCTATCATGATATCCTCGTCTGAAATCGAAAACGCGTGATCTACATAAGCCATTGTTTTGCTTCGTTGGTAGCTAGGTTTGTGTTTTTGGTGTTAGATTTGGAATTTGGAGGTTGTTGTTTGGTGGAAGTGGTGAAGGGTTTTGGGTGGGTTGAGTATTGATGAATTTTGTTGCTTTGGGTTGAGATTTCTTCTTAGTTTGACAATTAAATGAGTTTATTAATGTGGATCGATGGTCTTGTGTTGGAATCCAATGGGTGGATTATTTTTATGGTTTAATGCATTAATCTTTTGGTTTAAACAAACTTTTTGACTCTTATTTTGGGTGATTCACCATTCTTCAATTTTAAAATTTGGAATTTGGTTGTTTAAAAAAAAAAATTGGAATTTGGAAATGTAATCTTCCAATTCAAAAAATTTCAAAAATTCGCTCAACCATTAAATTTAATGTTTATTTTTGTTGATGTGTTAAGTAGAATAATGAGCTAGTAAGTAGAGTTGAGAATAGGCTAATTAAGTATGGATGACAATTGTACCTTAGTTCGTTGGTGTCATAAAAGAAAATATTTTTTTTTGTTATATTGTTGGTGTTAATAAAATAAATAATTATGGTTATTTTGATTTGTTATAATTTGAAAGCAACAAACATTTATATTTTTAGTTTTAATCAAAATTAAATATTTTCAATTATAATTTTATATAACATTAAAATTAATTAGTTAATGTAAATCGTTGATACTTATTGTAATATGCACTTATTTTTTGTACTTTAGATTTTTTTTATTTTGGCTATATAATATGATTTGTAATATGTTACGAGTAGGTTGAAGTATTTTGTCATATTTTAGTTATGTTCTAGTGTTTTTTGTTTAGTTCTTTTTTATGCTAAAGTGCGGGTAATAAACACGTACACCTAGAGGGTACAAAGATGGAGACTAAACTTCTTGTTCCTAAGGGTATGTGCAATTTTACAAACGGGAGTATGAAGATGAACACGATATTTCCTTGCACAAAGGGTGCACATTGCCATCCCTACGATCGAGCTATACTTTGTGTTCTTGTCGTAGAACAAAAGACTCAGTCAGAAGTGGTATGAAACAACCTTTGCATTGGTCCACGGTGGTCAGAGTTAGTTCTTTCCCAATGTGGGGTTGTATATGAAAAAACACTCAAATGCAGTTTCAATGAGTTTAATTTGATGAGATTTCTCATAATGAGAGTGTGTATATCTTGTTTTCATACCACTCAAAGGCAGCCTCCTAACTCAAGATAGGAAGTGACATCCACTTTCTTAAATACATCAACCACATTGTACCCAACACATATACGAACATTATCTTTGATCTTCACAACATGTAAAGCTAGAAGGAAAAGTGATATTAACATGTAAACCTAGTAAGTTGTTCACTTTAGAAAATGTAGATGTAGATCTAAATAGATTTGCTTCACATTGTACTACTTTAATGATTCCTATATTCCAAAATCGAGACTGTGACACTTGTTCACCCCATCTTTGATGTACTTATGTGAGTGAATGAAGGCCACAAATTTTCTCCCTAGATTATAATATTTTTCAACCAAAGAAAAGTGTAAAATGTATCGAAGTGTCTTACGGCTCCAAGTTTTCAGCTATTTCCGACCCATCTCACTCCTTTATTGTTTGATTTTTATTTTTATGATATTTTTTGTTTTATTGATTTACCAAATAATAAAATTTAGCATTCACTTGAGCCGAGAAGTCTTAAATGAACACAATACCAAATCAACTTATTATTTGTTCAAAAGCAGGACACACTAGTGCAAATCAGGATACAAAACATGTTTTTTTGAGATTTAAGACCTATTTTTCACTTGGGTTATATTATCGGGTGTTGTAAGTTTGAGATACGATACCTGTTTTTTATTGGGTATAAAAACAACATATTGTACCTGTTTTTTCTAATAAACTGGTGTGATATATGTATTTGTAACCCCACTTTTACACTAAAATAGGTGTAAAACCGCACATATAACACCTG
>Ga0228710_1006971_pt1 | contig 16889 bp, 10 predicted proteins | sample MedpolnodulmetaG_FD_177995 | JGI IMG/M metagenome (GOLD analysis project Ga0228710, IMG submission 177995) | Root nodule microbial communities from Medicago polymorpha collected in Santa Monica, California, United States - pink nodules | ecosystem: Host-associated > Plants > Roots > Nodule... | reverse complement strand
AAAAAAAAGAAGAAAAAAAAAACAATAGATTGAAAAGAGAAGGAAATTTCAATGTCAAGGTAAACAATTTAAAATTCAAGCAAAGTAAGGGAGGCAAGTAAACGATTTCAAAGTTTTTAATTTATATATAAGTAACTTTACACTTCATAATTCATATTGGAGTTGTTATTATTGTTAGGCTTCACATGGGGGAACTAAGATATATAAATTACTATTGCCTTGTCTCTGACATGTCCAAATCAGTTTCTATAAACAATTCACATCAAACCTAAGCTTTGTCCTTGTTCTTTCCTGCCACATTGATATCTGAGCATTTTCAGTTTTGTCTATAACATAACCAAAATACTCAATTTTTTATTTTTAAGTTCCCTATCATAACCATAAGTTTCTATAATTGTTCACCCTTTAAACAATTTGAAAACAAACCAAAATATCTCAGCGTGCAAATTGTATGACCTAGTGTATATGTTTGGTTCTATTTCTAAAGAGATCATAATTGATTCTAAAGATGTAAAATTCATTCTGACATGTTTGGTTACTGTTTAGTAGAATTGATTCTGCCTCCATAATTGATTTTATTTGAAGTTAGAATTTATATCCTTTGATTTTAAAATTGATTTTCATACATATGTTTAATCAGAATTACTTTTAACCAAACAAACACACACGCCTAATCTCTTCAAAAGTTTAAGTTACCAACATTTATTTAATACACATTTTACAACATAAGTTTTTTACACGTATCGATCAAGATCAAACTTTTGATAAAATATATAATAAAACCAAATATCTATCATTTATGTCCCACAGTTTGTTACAACTATCAAACATATTTATGATCATGTTCAATTATTCATGTGATGAAGTACACAAGATGGAAAATGATGGACATTGACTGTGCCTTGGGGTTGGCCCTTTTCACTTTTAGACAAAATCTCTTTAAGCTTCCAATGTGGTGTGGTAAATAATTTTTGTGACCAGAGAGAGTAACTTGAAACTGATTACACGTCAAATAAGGCTGTGAGGTAAGTGAGTTTGAAACATGATAGTGGCAAAAAGTGTCTAAAAACAACTGAACAAAGAAAAAGTTCAGAAAGTATGTCTCACTTGTTATGGTTTGTTTTTTCTTTCACATTATTTTCAGATGTTTAACTACAATGTGTTTCTTTTCAAGTCATGTGAAACAAAAACATTATAACATGGAAACCTTGATAATTAAATCGGCCCACCTCTTTTTATAGACAATGTTGCTAATTTGGCTCCTTGACTTCCTTGTTAATATAAAGCAAAATTTTATTTTTTGGTCTTTTACGTATAACAAAAATATCGGATTAGTTTTAAGTTTTTTAAGTTTGAAATAGGTCTTTATTATTCTTTCAATGACCTATTTGAACATAAAAACATACATTTTTTTTAAATAGGTTCATTAAATTAACAACTTAAAGGACTTATTTGAAACTTAAAAAAACATATTTGAAACTTTAAACAACTTAAAAAACTTATTTAAAACATGAACCTATCTTAAATCGGATCAAGGTTAACACTGATGATGCTTTGACAAAAAAATTCTTTGAAGTCATCTAATGGTGGAATTTTTCAAAGATTCTAATAGTGTATGTTTAGGATGTTTTGCTCAAAACTTGAGCACTCATTCTTCTTTCTCTGCTCAACTTTTAGCTGATATTATTGCTATTGAGATTGCATCGTCTAAATGTTGGAACAACTTTTGGTTGGAGACATATTCTCAACCAATTATGCTGGTTTTTCAGAAGAATTCAGTTGTTTCGTGGGAGCTAAGAAATTGATAGATAAATGACTTGAAAATAATAAAAGGAATGAATTTTTATTTTTTTTACATACATCTATAGGGAAGGGAACTCATGTGCTTTTGTTTGGTTCATTTCCCTCCCTGATTCCATTAACATAGAATACATCAGAAGTACGTTAAAATTGCCCAACTATAGGCTTATTTCATTTTAAAAAGATTTGACCTAGTTCCCATTTTCCATGTTTATGTATTCCTTTCTTTTGGTTCATGAATTAGGGTTATGCTCTTTGCATAACTCTTGTTGAAAAATGGCTTTAAGTTAGGTTCAGAATAACCAATTGTACGAGCTTGCATTTGATTTAAAAATTGTTAGACTCAAAAGTGAAGGAATATAATTTCGTATTTCATTGAAGATAGTTGGGATTAGGGTTGTTCTTTTTGGAGGAAGAAAATTTCAATTTTTAATCAAATTTAAATGAAAGGTTTAATATTTTTAAAGTTTTAGTTATTAAAATGATGTTTTATTATATTATTTAGGGTTTACTTAATTTAACCGAATAATGTAAAAAGACCTAAATGCCATGTTGGGTGCTAGAGAATTAGTGAATGTGACGAGGTTGGGCACATGGAATTTCTATTATCCCAATCAACAAAAATTTATCAAGAGGTACTAAACTTGCTTACAATGGATATGTGGGGACTAAGGGTCCATTTGATGGACAAGAAAATAGACAAGATAGGATAATTCTATCATATTTTGTCTTAATTTAGTGTTTGATGACACAATATGATATGATAAATTGATCTTAAAACTTATCTTATCTTGTCTATGTAGTTATAATTCCTGCCCTGAGTATGAGCTGGGTTATAAACCAGCTGGAATGATAAGAAAATTGTTAGTCAATATGATGGATATAACGATAAGCTAGGGGGTGAATAACTTCTTCCCTTTATTAACTTGTCAAAAACGTGGTTTTGAAATATTCGAGATTGCGCACAAGATACGAATGATAATAAGCAATACAATGTGTAAAGAATGATTCAATTTAAACGAGAGATTCATGTAACACTACTACAGAAATGATTTTTTACATCAGTTGAAAATGATTTTTCACATCAGGTTGCGACTGATGTGAAATCTTGAATTTCTACATCAGGTCCGCTTCCACTATTGTAATAAACGCACTTTGAAATTTAACACTAGGGTTTTCACATCAGTTATACGATAGACACTAATGTGAAATATGTATATTTCACATCAGTTTTCAAAACCACTGTAGTGAAATAATTTTATTTTTTTCTAAATATTTTTTTTAAATGGCTTATCAAATAAGTTTGACACCTGCTCTTTTATTTTATATTAATAAAATGAAAACAAATCATGGATAGTTTTAATGCCAAAAAAAAGTTATATTATCTAATTGGATATTACATAATCAATCCTCAATTTTCCACGTCAATATTCCAATCTATAAAAGAGGCATATGAATACAATATAGCTGGGAATATTCCAATAAAACAACTTTAAACAGAAATTTCAAACAAAAAAAAATCCACAGCAGAATCATCATTGTAAATATGCTAAGCTTCAGCTGCAAAAAGCATCTCATCTCATCTCAGTCATAAGCACCGACAATATCTCATCTCAGCCACATCATAATCAATTTTCAGCTGCAAAAAACAAAATCAATTGAAAAAGTTAACTCAACTACAGAAATGCACTTGACACACCAAAATCATCACGCATTAAGACAGCTAAAAGTCTGTTCAAAATTCTACTCTCTCTACAAATGTCAAATTATGAGATTGGCTTTGAAACATACCATGTAAATCCTAAACTTTATACAAGTCAAGAAAACAAGTTGCCCATTGGTTTCGCAAATCATATAAGTCATCTTCAATTAATGTCGTTGGATCATTGAATACCTACAATGTGTAGGTTAATATAAGGAATTAATATTAATAAGGATATGTTTATATTTGGCAATACATATAGTATAAACATGTTATAAAATTAAAATACCTCCATCCAAGACTTAGTAATATTAGCAAAGATGATATCTAGCATATTCTTCATCACATAGTATCCACAATCATTGCCATTAGGTTGCTTTCTTGGCTACAAATGAATAGCCATTTTTATATAGTGATTAGATCATATAAAAAAAACAAATTTCATTTATTAACATAAAAAAATGACAGAATCTACACCATACTTACTTTGGGACGAAACCATTTATCCTTCTTTCTATTGCCCTGAGCAAGTTGATGAACCTCTAAAGCTCTGTGTCAACCAAATTAAAAAAATCATCAAAGTTATACATTTTAGTGTTGTAGGAAGTAATATATCAAATACAACGTACACTTACTTTGAAACGATCTTAATCATTGCTTCATTAACATCTCGGTGCAATGAACAAAGGACAACTAAAGTATTGTCCTTGGGACAAATAATTATTAACTATCAGTGTCCTCTGCACACGTAGAAGAACAATTATTAAGGTTTAAGCTATCAAAGATAAATAAGAAAAATATTAATTTAAATTTATACTTACTTAAATAGATATGGTGCTAAGTAACACACTTTGTTCAAATCACTCAACCTAGTTTGTCTGTGTCCCTGAACTTTACTTTTAGTATTAGGATCAGTTGGATTAAAATCCAAGCATACTGGGTCCAAAATCCAAGCATACTCCGGTTCACCATTGAATGCTTTCCTCATCTTACGATATGGATGATAACGTTTTAGAAATTTTTGATGCCCAAGATAAACAGTCTTGCTTCCACGTTTCAGTTGATGATAACATGTTTTATCCTCACATATAGGACACACTTTATGCCCTTTAACTGTGTACCCACTCAAATTACTGTATGCCGGAAAGTCGTTGATGGTGCAAAACAACATGGCACGCATGTTGAAATGTTCACTGGAGTACGCGTTAAGAACATCAACTCCTTCTTCCCACAACAATCTTAAATCATCAATCAATGGACTTAGATAAAAATCTATGTCGTTACCTGGTTGATATGGGCCCGAAATCATCATTGATAACATAATATATTTACGCTTCATGCACAACCAAGGAGATAGATTGTAAATTATCAAGAGAAAGGGCCATGAAGTATGTTTACTACTTAGATTACCATATGGATTCATTCCATCAGTAGCAAGTCCAAGTCTAAGGTTTCTTTTCTCTTCGCCAAAAGTTGAAAACAAAGAATCGATTTTCTTCCATTGCAAAGAATCGGCTACATGGCGAATTTTTCCATCACGTTTTCTCTCATCTGCATGCCATCTAAGTTTCTTTGCGTCCTTTGGATTAGAGAACAATCTATTGAACCTGGACATTATTGGTAGGTACCAAAACACTTTGGCAGGAGGACCCTTTGTGCTCGCATCATCTCTTGATCATCGTCTTTCTTTTTGTAGCGTGACACCTTGCACTTCGGACAATGATCATGTTTTTCAAACTCTTTTCTATATAAGATGCAGTCATTAGGGCATGCATGTATTTTTATATACTCCATACCCATACTAGATGGCCCCTTATTTCTTCCTTAGTAATGTTTGGCTCCCAGTTCGCACAAGAAACACAAGGACACAGGAAAAGTCCATCATTGTTTGGAAGATTTTGTTCAGCAAATTGTAGAAATTCTATCACTCCATTATCAAACTCTTCACTTAATCGATTAGCTCTCATCCAACTACGATCCATAATGACGCACTGAAAATGAACACACACTGAATTAAAGAATTGTGGTGCCTACATAACTATTAGAACTTAGAAGACTTGGAGTTTGACCAAGTAAAAAACTTGGTGCTTAAGCTACGTAACTACTTACGCGGAGGTACGAGATTACTACTAGCTAGAAATCTCTTAGATGTCACGCAAAAACTGCTATAATTTATTAAGCTCAACTAGGTGTAAGGCACACCTAAGAACGCAAGGAACCAAGCAGATACAACCGATAAAAACACGGTGATTCCCTAAAATAGCCAAAAAAAGAAACACGTTTTTGCTGCTATAACAACTATCAAAGCCCGGCAGAAGCGGACAGTCACAAAAACTGCCGCACTAAACAATAAAACTATACATGTGCATAAGTTAAAGAGTGACATGTTAATTTTTTCCATTCTAATTCTAATCTAAACAAAACAAAGATTATTCAAATGTTTAAGAGTCTAACTTATGTAGCTAATGAAGTGATGTATGGTGGAGCCACGTAACACCACTTTAATTTGTCTTCTAGTGTACCTACATCAGAAACCCCATATATCTTCGTTTTCAAGTATGACCAAAACAACACTTTCTAATATTACATAAATTGATTAACTATGTCAGTTATTAATTAACTTTAACTAATCAATCTTGCATGAAAACTGATGGTATAATAAATGACACTAATCAATCTTGCATGGAGAAACAGTCTTACCTTATATAGAATCTTCTTGCTAGCAAACTGAACAAGTGCAGCTGATCCTACAAGTTTTTAGAATTGTTTCTATCTACAATTTGAGGAACATCAATAAACAAATAGTCAGTTCAGTCAAACCAAACAATTTGAGGAACATCAATAAACAAGAAGTCAGTTCTATCTACAATTTGAAAATATACACTAAATCATACATAAAAAACAAACATATTTTTGAAAATATACCCTGGATCATGACAGTATGTTAAGCACATGGCATGACGTAAGTGGATCCACCAATATCAACAATTAGCAAGTAAAAAAAAAAGGAAATCATAATAGTTAAACATAGAATAGTAAATCGACAATTAACATCTGATAGCACATGAGGTAATATCAACTACACAACACCTTAATAATGTTTCTACTCTATATTTTATCCATTGTATCTTATAATCTTATATTCCATTTATTAACCACTCTCAATAGATTTTAACATTAATCAGGACATGTGTGTACTTTATGTATATTTGAGAATTGGAATTGTGTCTTAGCGTGCTTGACTCATACCCAAAGTATAATGTACAAATAAATAAAAAATAGGTCCTATTCTCAATAGCTTTCTCATGATTCACAAGATTCCTCACGAAATTACCCTAAGGTTTGAGTTTTCTGCAGTCATATGTTTTGTAAATTAAGTTTCTATAACTCAATCATATAAGATGGTTCTTCTACAAATTGATTTCCCTAAATAACAACATATGGGAGGTTAAGAATTCAACGTTTTTGTCATTCTTTCCTATGTCCTGTTCAGACAGTAAGCTAGCTAAGCAACTTGTTTTCAATTCATTATCAACAAATAGTTTCAACCTGAAAATGAGATAGCAACAAATATTTTCTACCAAAAAAAAAAGAATGCAATGGATATAAAGATCATCGATCATATAAGTGTTTATTTAAACCTATAGTTTATATCATTATAACTCATGGTTTACATTATGTGAAGCCAATACAAATATTAACATAATTTCAAATCTGAACTCTCCATTCTTCAACATCCTGAGCACATATCACACATTATATTTGAGGACATGTGTTGGTACTTGGAAAGTTCCATTAGGATACTCAGTATAACATGAATAAAAATACAAGTAACACTCAACAAATATGAAATTCTAATTGACAAATCAACAATAATAATCAAAATAAAATCAAATAAACACATTTATACAAATTATATACTTGTTCTATCAAACAAACCATAAAAATAATACAAATGAAAAGAAACATCTGATAGAAAAATAAAAACGTAAGATCTGGTCAAAAGGAAGAACAAGTACCTGATTAGATTATAAAATTTCGCAGCTTTCAAAACCTTAAAACCCACCAAGATCAAATCAAACTAAATCTACAAAAAAAATCACACAAATCAATAAACCCCAAAACCCGTCATTTAGTTCAATAAACTCAAATTCAAAAATCAATCTAAAATTATTCAACAATAAACTAAACCCTAAAATTATTTCACACAATCAGCTTAAACCTAAAATTATTTCAACAACAATAACAACAAAGCAGTTAAGATTAAAGGGAAGCTAAAATGAGTGTTAAAGAAAACTTACAGGTTTGAAGAGTGAATAAATCAGAAACAAGTAACAAAACGAAGAAGGGTTTGTCGTTTTCACCCTTATTGATTGATCGAAGAAGAAGTGAAAAACAAAGAAGGGATTGGTGTTGTGTTTGGTTCGATTGAGAATTGCAATTGGGAATTGTGATTGGACGGTGGTGGACGATTGGGAATTGGAAGAAGTGAAAAAGTGAGGAACGAAGAAGAAGTGAAAAGGCGTGGATGCGTTTTTACGATAGAGGAAGGGATAAGGTAAAGGTGAAAATTTGTTTTTACCTCAGGCAGTTCTCACCCACTGATGTAAAAATAAGTTAGCCAAAGTTTTCACTTAAATTGCGAAAATGCCACCGCGTGTTTTTCCCTTCAATTCAATTATGCACTGATGTAAATGTTATATGCTATTAGAAATTTCCTTCATGTGCTTTTGTCAACTGATATAAAAACTCACAGTGTGTATCTTTCCCTTCAGATATTTTCCGTGCTGATGTGAAAACTAAAACCCCCTTGATGTTAAATGTATATTTTGTAGTACTGTAACACCCTGTTTTTTGCTAGGATTATTTATTTATTTATTGATTATGTTTGATTGCTTGTTTGTATTTTTAATTTGGGATTAGTGGATTTTTAGACGAGAACGTTATTTTAGTCATTTTAGGACTAAGGGCATTTTGATCCTTTGATGAGTGAGGGTATTTTAGTAATCTTAGAATTGAAGGGTATTTTAATAATTTTGGTGCGATGAGTTATTTTAATGGAGTTAGTAATAGTTTGAGAATAATTAAATAAGATGGTGGTGTATGAGTATTTAATGGGAGATTTTAATAAAGTAATTTTGTAGTAACATTTTAACGAGTGGAGATAAGGTACTAGGCTCATTAAGTATGAGGGAAACCTAAACCACTTAATGAGACTATATAACGATAACTCTGGTAAAAAAATTAGGATTGAGCATTCATTTCACACATTTCACAAAAAGTGGCTAGAGAGAAAAAATAGCGAGATAGAGAGAAGAAGAAAGAAGAGGAAGAAGATCTTAGAAGAGGAAGAAGAGGAGAACAAAGTTAGGAAGTTAGTTAGAAGATGAGATTGAAGCTTTAAGTTGAGCTTTTGAGATATTGTGGTAAGGGGGATATGTTTGTTCTCATATATAATTAGCTATAATCATATTTTTAGCTTTTGGGTCATGTTTGTTTTGATTAATTTGTGAAATTGATGATTATGTGAGATGAAATTCGTGCTTATAATTAAGTGTTAATTATGGGTATGATGAATTTTGTAGAATTAAGTTGTTTATATGCTTAAGTTGTGGTTGATGATGTAAAATAAGTTGTTTTAGAGAATTTTGTTAAATTGTGTGAAAACCATGAATTTTGTTGATGATTATTATTCAAAAATGTTTTAAATTACTTGTTGAATCATTGAGTATGTTTGAATATTGATGGGTTATGAATTGTTGTGGTTGATTGTGAAGTTTGGTTTGAATTGTGAAGTTTTTGTGAAAAATGAGTATGATTATGAAAACTTCATTCATTTATGATATGAATCCATGTTTAATGTGTTTTAATTGTTCCTTATACTTATGTTATCTATTGATGAAGTCTGTGCAACGATTTTGGGTCAATTGAAATTAAAATTGGGATTTTGGGGTGTTTTTGGCGTGAGTTCCCGAGAGGGAACCCATTTTTTGGGTTTTCTGTTCTTGTCAATCTCGCCCAACGAGCAGGTGTGTGCCATGGCGAGTTGTGCTGAACAGCACACGCTATTCTGTACATCCCAGGCCTTTCGGGTTGTTTTTGGATATCCTCAAGTGTTCTTTTTGTGGTGTTTTGATGTTGTTTTGACTAATATAGTTGCTGGAACATCGTTTACTTGGATTTGAATTGGTTTTATTAATTTGAGACGAACTTTGAATAAGAAATGAACATGAATTTGAAATAATTGAATGATGATTTTTCTCAAATGAAATGATGATGTTATGATTGATTTTCTGTAAAGATGAACTTAGATGAAACATGTAGGTTTGATAAAGAACTATAAGAGCATGCAATTTGGTTTTTGATGAAAAATGTGAAAATAGACGAACTTTGGTGAAATGTTGAAATATGACTTGTTAGTTTGCAAATGGCTTTATGCTCGTGATAATATGTTGGATTATGATTGAATTGATGATTAATATGCATGAGATACGATGGATTGTGTGAAAGCGAAAAATAGACGAATTTTAGAGAAAAATTGACGGACTTTGATAAATGATGATTTACGCTAAGTTAACTTGTAAATGATGGTTAGCTACTGTTTAGGTGATGTTTAATGATTGAATTGATGATGATTTTGGTGAAGATCATTTATTGATAATAATAAATTCATGTATGTATGATTTGGTGATGTATATATGTATATAATGGTGATGAATATTGTTGATGCATATTGTTGATGAATATTGTTGAAGGATATTTTTGATAAATGTTGTTGATGAAAATTGGTGATGAATATTGTCGATGGAAATTGTTGATGACTTGTGTTTAGTGTATGAATATATGCGATGTTGAGTCATATGTTCATGCATTCATGGTCAAATCCTATTGTCGATGACTATTGTTGATGGTTATTGTCGATGGCGGATCTCGGTAAAATTAACTCTGATATCTAGGACATTGCATGCATATAAATCATGTGAAATGTCTCATACTTAATTATGTGACCTTGGAGAATATGTGTATTGATGTGATGTTGTGTACTTGATATAATTGTTTGGTGATATTTGTACACTCGAGATGATGTTATGGAGTTGTTAATAATGTGATGACTTGCTGATGTTGTAAAGATTTATTGAAGATGATGTTCATATGATGCTAGTATTCTTGGAATGATGAATTTTTACATATGTATGATTTACTTGAATCCTAGAATGTTATATTTGTGCTTACACCATTTATGTGAATATTATCTAACCCTCAGTAGTCGTTTGGTTGACCGCCTCACCATTTTTAAAAATGGTGTAGACGTGCAGGCTTGAAATTGTTCATGGAGACGTGAGTACCCGTGGCTTGCATGGCGCACTCCTCGTTTTTCTTTACTACATGGAGTCTAGTATATCCTCTAACTTGGATTTTTGGGATTCCATGTTTATTTATTTTGAGATTATGTTGAGACTATATTGTTTATGTATTATGAGACTTGAGATAGGTTGTTGAGATTTTGTTATTAATCCACTTTGAGATTTTGGATGTATCTGAGATATTTGAGATGTTGTTTTTATTCTGCTGCAAGGTTTATGAAAACTGAATTACACATGTTTTGAGAAAATGATGACGTAACATCTTAAACTCTTTTAGTTAATTGATTTATTTGCATTAAATATTGCTTGTGGGGTTCAAGAGTGTTATGATTCACACTTGAATTGAATATGACAATCAATTATCAATACACAAAATAATCCAAAAAAAACCAATAACTATGTCAAACCTAACTTTAAACAAGAAACAATTACCACAAGGAATAAGCTACTTTGATATATGATGGAAGATTATCAACAAGTTAATCTGCAATATGCAAGGTGATTGAATTGATGATGTATTCATCACAACAATGACCAATGGAGATTAGGTTTTAATAAAATATTCAATCACAATCATATAGTAATTAAGCTAATCAATAAACATCATATATCAAATTTAAGTGTTTAAATTAAAAAGTTAAAGGAGAAGAGAACACCAAGGGGGTGTTTGTTTGAGGGTTACAAAAATAATTCCCAGGAATCTAAGGTTGGAACTGAATATTCTTTTGTTTGGTAAATGAGAATAACACAAATATGCTAAGGAATACATTTTTTCCAGGAAAACCTTTTACCCAAGTTCTACCCACTTTTCCCCCCTTTTATTCACATCAGATAGCTTGAGAAAGTTTTATTCCCAAGGAATGGAAACCCATGATCTACAATAAAATATCATTCCCGCCCTTGCCATTCCCGCTATTCTTTTTCCCTGATTATCGCTAAACATTTTCATCCATGATATTCTATATATAAAGCAACTCATGATCTTTGTGTGTTCATCAACTGCTTGCTAATTGGGTTTTTGATTTCACTCTTCTGTTCAAGGTACCATCTAATTTCATCTCAATTCTTCCATTACTCAATATAGATTTGATGATTGATATCAATTCTCTGTTTTTTGTCTTTTGTTTGTTGCTTATTGCTTTGTCTCAACCAATTTTTGTTCATTTTTTATGAGAAATTTAACTTAGTTTTGTTTCATATATTTGTCTCCTCTATTTGGCAATTCTTTTGTTCTTTTTCCATGATGAATCGATGCAATAAATGGTTAGAGACAACTTGTTTTTATTAACCCACCTTCTTCTAACTTTCCCCAAAATATGCTAATAACCATGAGCCTGAATTCTTTGTTCGTAAGACATCAGCATTTGCTAATAATAACCCATAAGCATGTGTTAAAACTCTAATTTTGAAAATGAAGTATATAACATGTTCTTTTTTCAACTTTTATACTGCTTAATATTATCCATAGATAATGTTCCCAAATGTGAAATAATATCTAAGAAAATGAGATTTGTCAAATTTGAAATCACTATATATTTGGATGTTTGTGCTCTCTTTAAAATGTTATATATATGATGTAATTCCTATGTTTCTAATATAGTATTATGATGTGCAACAATTTTTTTATCATGACACATTTGATGGAAACGTGTGAAAGGAAGAAAAAAAATTATAGCAATGTTTATGATTATATGGAGATGTTGAATTACTTTATGTTGATGACAATTGTGTTATGCTACCTTGAGTTAAGTAAGCATTTAAAAAAGTGAAAAAGGTCATGAGATTTTTATGAAAGAAGTTTAATCAGAGAAGTCCATTTTTGTAGAACTAATTACATGAGTGATTTGGCTTGCATTGAAAATACAAGGATGGATATAGATGTTTTCCATAAACTATGTGACATGTTGCAAGTTATTGGAGGATTGCTTCATACTCGACATATGTGTGTGAAGGAGTTGGTGGCCATATTTTTACATATATTAGCACATCATGTTAAGAATAGAATGATTAGTAGGCATTTCAGTAATGTATTATTGGCGGTTTTAAAGTGTCACAAGGAATTGCTAAAACAACCTAAACTAATTTTGGAGGGCAACACATATGAACGATGAAGTGCTTTAGAAATTGTTTAGGAGCTCTTGATGGCACTTACATCAAAGTCAATGTGCCTGAAGTTGACAAAAGTATGTACATAACAAGGAAGGGTGAGATAGTTACAAATGTATTAGGCGTATGTTCACCAGAGTTACAATTCATATATGTTTTACTGGTTGGGAGGGATCAGCTATTGACTCTATAGTCCTTTGAGATGCTATTTCTCGACCAAATGGTTTAATGGTTCCTTAAGGTACCACTACAACATTTTTGAGTTTAGACCACACTTGACTTACCTACGGCAAAAAAAGATGGCTTATAACATGAATAAGCCATGGATTTATGAAGTATGGCATAAAAATTACATATTTTGCACACCTTTTGACTTTCAACGAAAATCGTGCTCTATTACATTATTGGCCACACATTAGCCATGAATAATAACTGTGTCCTGTTCAAAGATAAAAATTCGTGCCCTAAAACCTTTCCCATAAATCCTAAAACAAGTAATGGGAATGAAAAAACTGATCGTATCTTTCAATTTTGGGCTCTTAATAATTTAATAATTAAAAAATAATAAAACATTACTTGTTTAACAAAGATAAAACATATCTAAAATAAAATATATCTTAAACCCCTTTCTCTCTCTCCTACAACCCTTTCTCACCCACAAACGCTTTCTCCCCATCGCAACTCTCTATATAGCCGGCAGTTCCCTTGACGACAGCCAACCTACAGTTCTTTGCCAAACTCTGAAATCGCAACTCTCTCTGTAGCCGGCACTGTAGCACGTCGTCGCTTCTCTGTAAGCTTCTCTCTGTTCGCCGAACCCTTTCGGTAAGATGTTTAATTTCGTTGATTCTTATAAACTGCTTAATAGAAAATAATTTAGGGATTTTAACTAGAACCTTGTAAATTAACTTATTAGAAATTAATTTAGAGATTTTAGATAGAAACATTAGGATAACACGATTCACATTATTATACTTATAGAAAAACTCTTAGAACTGTGTTTGCTTATGTATGCTTGTAGTTTTGTACATTTGAAGCTTTGATTCATTTTCTCATTCCATGAAACTGGGTTTCTTAAATTAGGGTTTTTTCCCTTAAAATCTAATCATATTAAATTGATTGATTGAAAATGTTATTAGAACTTTGAATAAAATAAGTTTGGGTCATAAATATGAATAGTTTCAATTAACTCCTTTTTTTTTCTTTTCAACATGTCCATATTAAAATCATGTTCGATGTCCGTGTCTATGCTTCATAGATTACTAAGGGTGATCAACTTTGTTTGTTATGTTTGTCAATAAAATAATCTGTTTTTTATGTTTTTCTTTGTAAAAATAGTGGCCGAACCGTGGTGTAAGGCTTTGGCCACATATTTTCTAGCTTTGGCTACCCTTTTTGAAGTTTGGCTCAAGTTCAAAAATGTTATAGTGTACAATAGTATAGATTAATATAAAAATAAAACATATCTTGCATAGTTTATGGATATCAACTTCAGTTTTATTTATGATTGGGTATTATTATTTATGTGATGCTGGATACATGAAAGGGGAATGATTTCTTACACCTTATAGAGGTCAAAGATATCACCTCAGTGAGTGGAGGAATGTATTACAGCAATCTATCCCTAAAGAATTTTTCAATATGAAACATTCTTCAGCTAGGAATACAATAGAAAGATGTTTTGGACTTTTGAAAGGACATTAGACTATACTAAGAGAGATGTCATTTTATCTCGTAAAAACTCAATGAAGAATAATAGCTTCTTGTTGTCTTCTCTATAATCACATTCGCAAAGAAATGACATTGGATCCTTTAGAATTGAATTTAGGAAATGATGAGTTCTCTGATGAAGTCATGTATGGTAACATGATAACTACGGTGGAGCCAAGTACAACATGGAGTCAATGAAGAGATAGTTTTTCATTAGATATATTTAATAGGTGGAGGGGTGGAAATCATTGCAAATTTTCATGTTTTTTATTTGACATTTCAATTTAATTTTTATTTTCAATGTACTATTGACTTTGATTTAAAAGTTTCATTAATCAAATCTATTTCTATTTATGACTTTTTATTCGTAAAAAATGTGACTTTTTTTTCTCCGTAAAATATGTATTTGTAATATGATTTTGATTTTTTTTTTTATATATTTTTACATGCACACACTTGTTTATTTGTTGAATAGATGGACGGGTCCTCTAAAAATCAAAATGTAAAAAGCACAAAGCGACGATGGACTCTGAAGAAGATGGAGTGTTAGTGCAAGGTTTGTTGCAATTAGTGTAGGATGGTTGGAAGGCTGATGCAAGCTCATTTAATCCTGGGTATACTAAAGTATTGGAGAAATATATTCGCAACAAATTCTCAAGTTGAACACTAAAAGTCAACCCACATATTGAATCAAAAGTGAAACTACTTAAAAGACTATTCTGCAATCAAAGATATTGAGGGACTAAAGCGTAGATTTTAACTTAAGAGGGGAGGGGAATGTAATTCAAGCTTCCCTCAAGGGAGGAGAGTGAAATATTTTCTAATATGTTTTGAATAAGAGGGGAGGGGAGTGTATATTTAAACATAAGAGGGGAGGAGAGTGTAATTCAAACATCTTTGAGGGGAGGGAAGTGTAATTTACTCTATTATTTTTTAAATTATATATATATTGAATTACTAAGTTAATTTGTTAGTTTTTTTTTGTTAAATTAAAAAATTTGAAATACACACACGTGCCACTATCCTATTCTTATCATGTTCCTTATCATATCATGTCTCTATCTTATCTTGTGCATCAAATGAACCCTAAATTCTTATTAAAATTTAGGGTTAATTATTTTTTGGTTCCTATAAATATTTTAAATTATCATTTTAGTCCTCTTAAAACTTTTATTTGACTTTTAGTCTCTCAAAAAAATTTCATCCATGCTTTTGGTCCCTGCTCTTAAGTTTGGTCATGTGCACCCCTCAAATTTTTAGTGAGTTTTTGCATAAATGTATAATAATATTATAAGAATCTCTTCAAAAAAATATTGAATTTTTTAACAAAACAAAAATTAACTGTGAATTTTTAAACGCAAAAACATAAAAATCTTGTTTACTTCATGTTTTGTAAAAAGATTCTATCGAAAGAGATTCCTATGATATTCTAAAAATGATTGTGAACAAAATTCAATATTTCAAATTATACACATGAATTAACATAAAAACAGGGATCAAAAGTGTCAATGAAATTATTTGAGGGGGCTAAAACTCAGAAATTTTTTAGGACTAAAATGAATAGTTGAAATATTTATAGAGACCAAATGATATTTTTATTTAACCCTAAAATTTAAGTAGTATTAAAATTGTAAGGACCCAATTTATAGCGACAATACATATTTAAGCCTAATCATGTGGTGATGAATTCAACCTGTGCCTTGATCGTTTGAAAATCCACTGTTAGAGAAATATATACAAAACTCAGATATACTTCAGATAATCATAGATACGACTTTCCATGAGCTGACAAATTTTAGGGCTTTTTCCATGAATTGTTGCATTGGTATGACTTTCGCTTCAAAGCAAACACAATTTATGTCCCATTAGACTTAAGGGTTAATTAAATTTTTAGTCCCTATAAATATTTACAGTTTTGTTTTCAGTCCCTACAAAATAAAATCACACTTTTTAGTTCTTATAAAATTTTCCATCAGCATATTTAGTCTCTATAAAAAATTTTCCATCAGCATATTTAGTCCCTGTAACAAATTTCATCAACATTTTTGGTCCCTAAAATGCTTGAGGAAAATGTCACAGAGACTAAAAAGTGTGATTTTATTTTGTAGGGACTAAAAACAAAACTGTGAATATTTATAGGGACTAAAAACTTAATTAACCCTAGATTTAACAATTTCAATAGTTTTTTTTTTTTATGGAAAACAATT
>Ga0228710_1006970_pt1 | contig 16890 bp, 9 predicted proteins | sample MedpolnodulmetaG_FD_177995 | JGI IMG/M metagenome (GOLD analysis project Ga0228710, IMG submission 177995) | Root nodule microbial communities from Medicago polymorpha collected in Santa Monica, California, United States - pink nodules | ecosystem: Host-associated > Plants > Roots > Nodule... | reverse complement strand
GTAAACATACACAAAAAAAAAAGGATTAAAAAGAATTACCTAAGAGAAATGGAGAGCAACGGTTTTCTTCTTTGGTGGAGCCTTGTTGATCTTTCTACTTGCTGATACTTCAGGTTACCCACGTTATTACACAAATAGAAGAGAAAACGTTTAGTTTTTAGTAGACAACTAGATATGAAAATAAAGGATTAAAGGCTATGAATGTATAATCAAAGTTAAAGTTTCTAATTCCAATGTTTCTTAATAATTCACAGGACCGAAACATTTTTTAAGGTTGTTTTAATATTTAATTAATTTGATAAATATAAAAAGTTATAAAAACTAACTAAAAACGATTTAATTAATTTGATATATGTGTGTGTATATATATATATATATAATCGAGTCAACTCATGAACCTATCGAGTCGAACTATATGCAGTTCTAGTTCGGCTCATTTAATTAACGAACTTAATTTTCAGCTCAAGTTCAGTTCGTTAGGTTCACGAACCAAATTCAACGGATTAATTGTCGAGTCGATACGCGAACTATATTCGAATTGGTTCAGTTCATTGCCAACCCTATTAACTACGAATACAAACTGTGGCCTATTTATAAGGCCACGATTTTCATGTTACGTTATGGCCACAATTTCATTTAGTGCCACTTTTTTTGTGGTGGTCGGTGCTTGAACCCTCTACCTTGCATATTTTGTTCATTGTCGCTACCAGTGGCAGAGCTAGGAATTTTATCGAGTCTGGGCAAAATTTTGACCGCAAATTCACATACGACATAATATATAAATATTCATAAATCGAAATAAAAGAGACTCGTCATTTTGTCGATAAAAGTACAATTTGAAATAAGAGAGATGAAACATAACTTATCAATAGTGTGCTAAATAAAATTAGGAGGTAAATGACTTGAATAATATCTGTGGTAATTTTATGAATTATTCATCTTTAGAATTTATAGTGGAATAGAAAATATATAAAAAAAACAATGATAAGTTTTAGTGACAGCCAAACCGTAGGTAGAGGTCCATAATGCATTTTAAAATGGTCTCCTTAGCAATACCTACGTTTTTTCGTAGGTAAATGTGGAAAACATGTAGTGACAACCATTTGGCAATAATAGACAGATTTAGCTACGGAAATTTGCCCTATAGTGACGCATTTTGGCTGTCACTATAAGTCAAATTTCATGCCAATTTCTTGTAGCGATACAACGAAAGTATCGGTTGAGCCCGGGCGTGTGTCCAGGCTAGCCGGGCCCTAAAAACGCCCCTAGTCGCTACCATTTGAGCTAAGCTCATTAGGACATCATTTAAGGCCACTTCTGTAAACTGTTGCCTATATCATGATTTTTTTTAAAAAAAAATCTAAACCCCAAATGAGTTATTTTAACCCGCCATTTTAGGCAGGCTGGAGTGAGATTTTGAGCCCACTTCTCTAGTTGGCCCGCCCCTGTTAAGCTCGCTAATAAAGCGGGTCATAGCGGGATCGGGCGGACTGGCCCGCATGCTTATTAAACTTTCTTTTTTACTATTAGTGGCTGAATTTTTAATTTACACACCCCATAAACAATTGGATCAAATGATACCCAACCCAACCTCAATTTGTCCACTCTATTTGATAAGTGATAACTGATTCACCACTAGTCCACTACCTCTAGAAAAAAAAACTAATTCACCACCATTGCATTATAAAACTTTCGTCCCAGACTCAAACTCATCCTCTCTCGCTTTCGCTCTCTACTCTTGGCCTGAGTCTGATTTGCTCTGATTCACTTGAACCTTTTTTAACTATTATTGTTTTTATAATAGCAGCGTATTTGTTAATAAAAATCGACGAAAAATATTTTTAAAAATAGACGGGTCAGCCTGCTAGCCCGCCTTTAGGCAGGGCAGGGTGTGAGTTTGAGCCCACCCCCTCAAGTTGGCCCATACCGCCCCACCCTGTTTTTGACCGGTTAACAACGGGTTGGGCTTAAACGGGACGGGCTGACCCTTATTGCCATCCCTATCAGTACTTAACCCTCATATTTAGTTTCTGAAAATGCATTTACTCCATATGAAAATATTAAAGGGACACGATAACTATATATATATATATATATATATATATATATATTTTTTTTTTCTTTCTTCAAATTATCGATCCTTAAAAACTAATAAATATGAAACCAATTATACATAAGTTTGCTATAAGTACATGTCCAAATTTAACATTAAAAGGTCTAATGAATAATGAAGTTGTTAAATCTCAAAAACAAAATCCTCAATTTTTCAAGCCATTAAAGAAGCAAGGAATTCCCTTAAACAATGCAACTAAATGACAAAAATATTGCATACATAGATTTGATATGACAAAAACTCTAGTGCTAGGGTCTTTTATATTTCTTTTTGGTTTTAAAAAAGATCATTTATTGTACTCCTAATTAAATGGTTGAGATTTCAATCTTTAAAATAAAACTAAGCAATTTTTTTAATCAACGAGATTAAAAAGAAAATTTAAAACTAAAATATTTTAAAAATACTTGATAAGATACTTTATTAAAATTAAAAAATTGGGATTAGATTTTGGAGGACCCGTACATTTTTTTAATGTCTATATAATGGGTATGAAAAGTTTTTTTTTACCTTTTATTCAACCTACAATTGAAATGGTCTTAGCCACTTACTCGGTCTAGAACAAAATAAAAATTATAATTTTATAAAAACTATTGTTTCTAATTTATACGCATTAACGCAATAAAATAGTTTCATATATTTATGTTATAATACATTGTCTTTTTTTTTATTATTTTCATAAAGCTTAATCCTTCTTTAGAAAAGATTTTTTTAATTTTTTATTTTGTAATTATTCTCAATAAAAATAATAAACAAAATAATAATATCATTGAAAGATTTTAAAAAAAGGGTTTAGAGACCAATATCAAATTGCAAATTTGCAATGACCAATATCAAAAAGTGTTGAAAGTGTGAGGACTTCAAACCTTGGAATATTTTAATTCTGAAAATTTTATCTTTTAATTTGTAATGTAGCGTGTAATAATTGGTCCACATGACACATCATTAGGTTTTTTTTTTAAGTGGACTGATTAATGATAAAGTGTGGTGAATACATGTGCAAGGACCATATATATACATACACTTTATATTTCATTTTACTATTTGTAGAAAAAAGAGGGAATTATCAAAAAAGTAGAGGGAAAATTTACCGACTATGAAATAGTTTTAGCCTAAGAATTGCAAATGTTATTAACATCGGTTATTTCATGTGGCATAATATTTAACAAAACTTTGGTCAGAAAGAGTATACGCTGCGTTTTCTTATAAGCAGCCTATTCCTAAAGAAAAGCCACACTTTCCTGTTGTGGTTTGAATAGCAACATCCAAAATCCGTAGCTTAAAGGGAATAGGCAATGGCTACGCTATGGCCACGATTATAAAATCGTGGATATATCTGAATCGGCATCAGTTTTCAGTAGCTTAGCAGACAAAGTATAGAAACCTATCAACGTGCAAAAATCCTAGCCTATTACCCCTTTAGCCAACAGTTTTCAGCCGTGGGCTAAAGTTCTGTTGCCTAAAGTCAAAAATGTTGTAGTGTATATTTCTATGATTAAGAAATTACAAAGTTGATTTGATCTCATGATCTAAAGATCATGTGGTCCATGTATGTTTCAACTTTGGTAAAATGAGTCCAAATTATGAAATGTGAATAATTCAATACTAATATGATCAGGGGCGGATCCACTGTGAAACATGGTGTGACAGTTGCCACACCAGATTATTTCCCTTTTTTTTTTCTTCTTCATATACTTGACTTAAATAATTATATATATAATATAAGTCGCTCACATATCATAGGTTTCTCTCTTGGCCTAGCGGTTTATGCTTGATGGATGATTTGTATGACCTGTGTTCAACTCCTGCCCTGTAACACCATGTTAAAATGCTCTCACCCAAACCATTTTGCTATACTGTTTAAAGTGTCAATAATCTACTTTATTAATATATATAGTTGCTTTGAAAGTTTTGTCACCCCAATATCAAATGTCTAGATCCGCACCTGAATATGATTATCAAATTAATTTCTTGGTTGTGTGAAAGTAAGATATCAAAGTCCATTCAAATCATGTTCATTGGCCTAAATCGCAACAAAACTTAATTTATAATAACAAATTATTATTTTATAACCAAATCTTAATTTATAGCTAGACATGCTGTGAGTTGAAGGGATGGTGAGGTTTAGACACCAAATCCATCAATTCTCCATCTTGGGTGGATCCCAATTTCCCACCCTCAAAGGGACAGAACAAGGACATCTATATGGGTGGATCAAGTGTTCACCAATCTTTTTACGAGTTGAAGCTACATGATGTGGCTTTTGGTTTGCTTTATAGTATCACTATTGTAAAAAAAAAGTTTTCAAACATCACTAATTAATTATACAATACATAATTTTTATTATATTATCAACAATGGTATTTAGACACCCTTTATTTTCCACACTCATTTAACACTCATTTTCTCACTATCTTTCCCTTTCTATTACATCACCAACATATATATCACATTACTATTTCTATTTATTTTTCTCACAAGATGTACATAACGTGTATGGACGTCCATGCGCAATTTTTCTTATATTTACTCTCCATGGTCTTAATCTACATAGTAGAGATAATACCTAGAGAATTAGTTCTAAATAACTCTAATTAAGTATTGTGTAAGTAATATCTTGCTATACGACCATCTGCTCCGTTAGGGTAGAAGCCACCTGGGACACTCTCATTACCACTTCCATATATAATACTCAATATTTCTCGTGGAGTCCTCGGATATGATAGTGAATTATTATCAGCAGAAAGGATGTTTCCTGAGAAAGGCAAGATGAACCCAAGACCCTCATCTTTCACACCCTCATTTCCTAATTTATTCCTAAGCGCTGAGATACGATTAGTGAATTCTGCAACAGTTACTCCATAAGGATGCACCTTCCATGCACGACGTTCATATAACAATGTTCTTATAACTGCATCTTGGCCTGCTTCTACTCCTAGAAGGCCTGCAACTAGCTGTTAAATCACATGCAACATTATTATACATCTAGTGGTGAAATCATATTAAAAACATGAAAAATTATTTAGTTTTTTTTTATCAAGCATAACTAAACTTTACAAAATTTACTTTAAAATTGAGTTAGTCTCACTCTTTATAAATTATTTCTAAGTCGAATTAATTTATTTTTTCATTGTGGGACTTGAACTTTTCTTAAACAAATCATAAGCATGTGTCAATTGGTTCTTCTTATTCTTTTATTATTAGTAAGTAGATGTATGATAATTTTTGGTTTTCTTCGATAGTTTGAAATTTTTTTAATATGTTGAGTTTGTGGCTATACCTTCTTGGAAGTAGCATTTCGCAAGAGTGGATTAGCTCCAACATAACCAGTAAGACCAACATAAGGAATCACATATGATGCAATCAGAAAGTTGATATCATTTGCATATGGATCAAAAGGAGGGTGAAGAGGATGTCCAAAGGCACTATCCATTATCTTGGCAAACGATGATTTGCTTAGATCTAATAAAGGTCTAGGAAATCCTTTCACTGTGCTCTTTATGGCCCTACAATAAAGATTCATACAACTTTACTTACACACATATAAAATGATTCAACTCAAAGATATATAATATATATGATAAGTTATTAGATTTAAAAAGAGAGTTAGAGGGAGAACCTCAAGTGTCCAATTTCTTGCACACCAAACTGTAATATAACATCCCTAACAAGGTCACCAAGTCTGGCCACTTTGGCCCCAATAGGAGGGGGGCCACCCTCTGCTAACTCTGGAGCAACTACATCCAATCCATGACCTAATGATCCAAATAAAAAGAATTCAGCCTCCAAATACTCTAAATTAAGAGGAAATTCAAGAAGATCAACATCTGAAAAATTTCCCGAGGGAGTGAGCACAAAAGAACAAGATATTTGGGTCAAGATGAGGAAGGCATGCAAAATAACAATGGAAGCTGTGACTCTATTAACATAATTCGGTGCCATGTTTTAGACCCTTTTCTTATGACGACGATGGTATTATGATATGTCACTATATATATATATATAAACAAATTGGTTCATTTTACCTTCCCTAAGAAAACAAAACTTTGGATAACTTTTTAAAAATATATGTTACTTTTTAAATTAAGATATATTTTATTATTATTTTTAAAATTTATCGCTAATTATACTATTATTTTTCTTGTTCCATTCCAGAATTTTACAGATTTTATTTTTATTTTTGAGAGGATAAAATAGACACATTATTGTCTACAAGTCTTAGCTGAACCAACAAAAATATAGAAGTTGCGAGGTCGGACGCTGTGATAGGGGTTTGAATCCCGATCATTTCACTTGTATGTATAAGTTTCAATAGTTATTTGTTATTTCGTTTATAAAAAAACAAAAGGACCGACACTTTTTAAGAGGTAAAGAGAAGAAGAAAGACAGATTAATTAAATTCACCACTCCTATTTTTATATGTGAAGATAACTAAAAGAAAAAGGGACGAAGGTAATAATAACAGTACTGAAAGATGAAAACTAGATGCCATGTAGCAAGCAAGATCATGCAACATTGACTTTTACACGATTTATTACGTAGTGAAGATCTTAATGGAAATAGGTTTGTTGTGTGATTCAAATTGGTTGTCTTTTTGACCTATTTGTTGGAGGAGGAGGTGAGTGAGTGTTGTGAATATTTTGTTGTATAATTTTTTTTTTTTTTTAGGAGGGAGTGGATGATATGTTGACAAATGTTGATGAGTTTTCTTCGTCTAAATTCATAAACATTTTATTATAAAAGGAACTCTTTTAAAGGTGACGTCGTTTGGTTGTTGGATATTACAAAATAACGGTCTTTGTTCGGATGGATGTGGCGTGAAAGAAACCGTTAATCATCTATTTCTTAGTTGTTTGGTCTTTGTCAGTCTTTGGCATTTGGTACTTCAATGGTTAGGGATGCATTATGTTTGTCCTTATATTATTATCGGACATGTTATTCAATTTGGTAGCTTCAGTTTTTTAAGTCCTCTTAAAAAAAAGAAGGTTTTTGAAGAAATTTCAGTCTACTTTATATCTAATCTGAGTGTGGATTATTTGGAAGGAGAAAAAACTTTCAAATTTTTCAACTTAAACAGGTTTCACCTTAGCAGCTTGTCAACAACGTAAAACTACTAACCTTTTCATAGTTGAAAGCAAAAATCCCAGTTTTCTCTTTTGATCTTCAACTATTGTTGCATAATCTGATTGCTTGTATGGGTTGCTTGTATAGTTGTGGGATTGTGGCATAACCCAATTTTATTTTCTTTGATTATCATGTTGTTGTACTATGATACTTTAGTATCGTTTTCAAGCACGACTTGTGCTGCTTTTGACACTTTGTAAGCTTAATATATTTTATTTTGATGTTTTAAAAAAACCTACTAAATTTTATGGATCCCTTAAGCTTTGGTGGACAAGTATGAATTTTAACCAATAAAAAAAGTATATTGCTATCATTTTTATGTTAAAATAACATTTTCATGTTTGAGAATTGTTAAAAAAAAACTGATTTATTTAAAAAATACAGTGTTTTAATTTGTGTATACAAATACAAGCGTTTGTTTTGGGAAAACATAAATTATTTCTAGGAATAACATACTCGGGAATGAAAATATGAAAATTTGATTCCTAGGTATTTGTTAAAAAAAGTGTTTGGCAAATAACTTGACATTCCTCGAAAAATTGGAAGTTACAATTTATTTTTTATTTTTTAAAATCTATGCAGAATATCATGGGAATGCACATTCTCATCTCTTTACATTGGAATAAATTCATGGGAATAATGCTAGTTATGAGAAGTTACTTCATTCTCAGGAACCTTTATACCCAAAAATATTTTTTTTCTCAACCTCATAACAAACATGAGTATAATCATTCCCTAGCCATGTATTTCCCGAAATGTCATTCTTAACCTTGAAACAAACAGGTGTTTCTACCCAAAAAAAAGAAAGTATTTTTCATATCTAATAATTTAGTGGTTTATAATTCATTGGCCATATTCTACCTGCCTTTTAATTACCTCAACAGCAATACCCAATTTAGAAAAAAGAATGCCTATCACCTAACCTTGATTTATATGAATGATTTGTGCACGTAATTTCCATTCAAGTTGAATTGACAAGAAAAAAGAAATTTCATTCACGCTGTATAGTCATCATATTTCAATATTACGGGAAATAAATTCTTATCTCAATGTTTGTGTTGAATATTACATTTTTGTTATTATCCAGACGTGCTTCGGATTAACGCTATGCTGCTCAGAAATCATTTTCCTATAACAATAATTAAGATTGACTAAGAGTCACCATTTTATTGTTTCTAAAAAAAATTAAGCGTGAATAAATGAAGCACTCAGTCAAATAATTCTTGTGTGACTCCACCACAATAGTGATAGTAGTAGTAGAATATTATATGACTTTTTGAGAAGTCTTTGTATTGCACCTTAAAAAAAAAAGTAATTTTTGTGTGATCACAACACATCAAAATCATTTAATTATTTTAGTAATAATAATTGATTATTTTCTTCATACTTTTTCAACGTGTGTGTACTTAAATAAGCATTACTGCTCAATACACACAAACTTAAAGGTAGTGAGTCAGAGAGGATATAGACCCGCCAAATAGATAGGAGAAACTCTTGCATGGTCTTGTCCTTAACACGTCATCTTTGAGCCCGTCCAATTAAATAATTTCATTTCAATTAATTAATAAAATAAAAAATTGAAATGGGTTATCTGGGGAAATACAACACGATCTATTAAAATTGAAATGCAGTTTTCTTCCCTCGCATCCCATTATGCCATTTTATTTCTGCAGCCTTGCTTGCCGCAACAATTACGATCATTGCTTTGTTTCTTTAACTTGAGAAACAAATAAAATTTCATCTCTGCATGCTAAAAATTCAACCTCCCTTTCAAAACTCTCTTTGTCGATGAAACTACATTCTCCAAACTGAAACATGTTCGTTATATGTTTTTCTTGATTGAGCATCACCCAAGAAACTGTTCAAACATGTTGATACTTCTCTTGTTCCGGTATGTATATTGTTTTATTTCTTGTAGTTGATAGTATCTTGCAATATCAAACAATAGTGAAGGTTGTTTGAAGCATTGTAATTTTGTGAGATGTATCTAAATGATGAAACTGGAATTATTGTTGGTATAATGAAAACCGTTTCCCAATTTTAATGGAACGTGTTGTATTTCATTTTTTATTTTATTAACTAATTGAAATGATATTATTTGATTGGATGGGCTCAAGGATGACGTGTTAAGGGCAAGATCATGCAATAATTTCTCAATAGATAATATAAGGATAATGCTGAACACATGCACATTCAAGAGTGAAATATACATGGAGATGATACAAAACTCTAACATAGATATTATTATGATCTAAATAGTATAAGGTTGAACTTATCAGATAAGATGAGCAAGACAATTACAATACCTCTTATTTTAAAAGTATTGCTAACAAATACCCTAAAATAACTAATTAAAAACACAAAAAGTTTTTTTTAATTGAAAATAACAATTTTTAAACTTTTAAACAATTGAAAAGCCACTTTTAAATAAAATATATCTTTAGTCGCCTTTTTGATTTATCCATTAATAAAATGGCAACAGTGGTTGATTTGTATGCTCTTGGATGGAGGGAGGAGGGGGAGGCTTGGCAATGGAGGCGTACGTTATTAGTGTGGGAGGAGGAGCAGGCGCGTGAATGCAGTGATTTGCTAACTAATATTATTCTGCAGTCTAGTATTTTTGACAGGTGGCTTTGACATTTACATGCTTCTCAATCTTACAATGTTACAAGTGCTTATCATTACTTGATTTCGACGCTCAATGTTGGGGAGGCGCATCATCCTGAATCAATTTAGAACAAGGAGGTCCCTCTTAATGTCAGCTTGTTTGCTTGACGTCTGTTTCAGAATCGGTTACCAACAATGGACAACTTATCAAGGAGACACATTATTCAGCATAACGCTCAACCTTGTGTGGGTGGTGCGGTTTGATGGAAAACCTTGATCACTTATTCTTGTCTTGTGACTTTTTTGGGAAAATATGGGATGACATTTTGCATTGGCTTGGCTTCATAATGGTTCAACCACCGCATGTAGCAGATCATTTTTACCAATTTGAAACTTTAGGCGGCTTTTCTGATAGTGACCGCTTTGTTTTTAATCTTATTTGGCTCACTAGTGTGTAGGAAAACTGGAATGAAAGAAATACTCGGGTTTTTCGTCAAAAAGAGTCATTGTTAAATCAACTGCTTGACAAAATTAAGCTTCAAACTTTCTAGTGACTGAAAGCAAAACTGCTACGACAACATTGCTTTTAACTATCACTTGTGGTGTCTTAATCCTATTTATTGTCTTGGGATCTTTTTGTAATGAGCTTCCTTTTGCTTTTGTTCCTTTCATCAGACGATTGATGTAATTGTTTTGACTTTCCAATGGGCACTCTTTGTGCTTGAATTGTCAAGTTTTGTGAGTAATGAAATTCCATTTTACCTTCTTAAAAAAAATATTGGTCTTGCTATTTTGTGCCCTTAGGGCAGAAGTTAAGGAATCTAAAATTAGAAGTTTTTGAGAGAAAAGAACAAAGTTTTAACTTTAAAAAGTTGAATAAAGTTAAATACAAAACTCAATTATTTCTATTTAAATTCCTTAGTGTATGTCATTGGAGCACATGCTAGCATTTACCATAAAATATTACTATATTTGTTTGAAAAAAAAAAAAAACACTTTTATTCAATAGAATGAATACGATACGAATACAAGTGGCACTAAATCCACCCTTCTGGATGAAATACAACTATTACTCGAAACACCAAAATCATTACATAGATTACTTACCAATACATTCCCAAACGAATATGGAGAACGAAGTTTTTCTCCAAAAACTACTTGTAAGATATATGTTTAATCCCTAAAACCACTACTTCTACTTTAACAATTTAGAGGGGAAAATATAATCGTTCCTTTTCTTTCATATTGCCCATAACACCATGTGCCAAATTAACAACAACCCTTTAGGTATCTTTCCCTTTTCTAGTATAGAAGCAAAAACTTTCAAGCAACACAAAAAACTTTCTAGGTAATACCAAAACAACACCAATAAATCCACTTGAAGATCTCATACCAAATGACCCTTGCAATTTGACATTCAACAAACAAATGTGTTTCCGAGTACAAGGAGATTCTTCACCTTCCCAAAAACTCCTCTCTTATAAAGATTTATTCTTGTAGGGAGACGACCTCACTATTATCATTTGCCAAGAGAATATAACCACCTTTGAATTTGATAGAGGATAGCCTCCCCGTAAACCTTCCCAAGATTTCCCCTCTTCCCGGTTCCATTGTAGAATTTGTAGGAGAATGAATACAATTTATATGACTTTATTGATTTTTTAAAAAAATTTGTTACTTTGGAACACTCATTAGCATTTTTCAATTTTAAAAACTATACAAGCTTACATTTAAATTTCAATGACATACTAAGGGAGGTAGAATGAGAAAAATATTTCACCCACCACCACACATATGGGGATCATGGATAATCTACAAAGCAAGAAAGAGTATGTTGAGTTGACGACCTAGAACATAAATACTATTGCTCACCTCAAATCTCCTTCATTCTTTTACATTGTTCAAATAAAAATGAGGTGGGGTGATAACTGACTCGTATTCAAACTTCAAATTCTAAAATTATCTAACACCATGTGAATTGAGAATGGTATGATAACAATGTTGTCAATTACAGGTCACATAAAATAGTAGTTTGTTAAAAGTCCGCTATGCTACATTGCCATCTCTAAAGAACAGCATGACTTCGAGAACATACTTTAATTTGTTCCTTCAAAAAAAAAAAAACTTTAATTTGTCGTGAATTCTAACCGAGTCGCACCAATACTTGATGTGCGGAGAAAATCAATGGCAACCAAAACCAAAAGGAATGCCATAATAATCTTGAACTAAACTAAACAACAATATGAAGAGGAAGGAGAAGAAGAAAAACACATAATATTTGTTTTCCCAATTCAATCGAATAATGACTTACTATTGGGGAGAGAGCAACTCTCATTCTACTAATCAAGAGAATAACTTTTACAGTGGAATTCCAAAAGGAATTACAAGAATCAGTCTTCAAACTTAATTCTACAATTTTCCTAAATCTCTTATCGTGACCAAAAGACTATGATTTAGTATCCTAGAAGGTGAATCCAATGATGATTTTCCCAACCCTAGGGCTCTTACCAAGAGAAAGCCTAAGAAATCTCTCTAAACCTTAGTTTTAGTTTCGGCAGCAAAAACCCTTGTTTTTCCCCTTGCTGAAAACAGAAAAATCAGATTTTTATATACATTGTTGTCCCGCTTTGTCTGGTCGCAAATTGGCAGTAGCAAACCCATTGTTATTCGTCTGGACACAAATTGGCAGCCGTAAACACTGGAAAAAAAACATTTTATTATTTTCCGCTGATTTTCAAGTCAATCATCACATACTTTGTCAGGAAATGGAAGGGTTAATATCTTTTGGAAAACCAGAAATATTATTGTTCAAGCTGATTTCGACTTCTCTCCAACATATGAGATTTTCTCTTTCATTCCTTAATTTGTTTTCTCTGCTCTTGGTAATTGAGCAAATAAAATAGACAAACCATTAGATTGTTATTATAGATGTAGTTGACATATATAGGGTTATAAAATGTTTTTTGAAATTATTTAAATGCTTGTTAACTTTTTTCAATTGTTAATCTAAAAATTTATCAATTGCACTATGGAGCATATATTCAGTTGCATTATTCATTATCAATTGTTTATCCATAACTTTTTTTTCTTAGAGATCAATTCTTGACTTGGAGCATAAGGTGTATATCAACCATTAATATTGCTTAAGCTCAATTTTGGGAAATGCTAACATGTGCCCTTAGGGCACAAGTTAAAGTTCCAATTAAACACTGTGGTAAGGATTTGGCCTTTGAGCTTCAAGCAACAAAATTCAAATTTCCTTGACTACAATTATAAATAGTCAAATTTTCCAAACATATACTAATTGAACCATATAGAGTGCTTATTATATTTCCTCTCCATCTTTGTCTACATTGTAGAGACAATAGCTCCTCTTTTAATTAAGTACATTAACTCTCAATAACTCTAATTAAGTACTAAGTAAGATTTTGCTATAACACCATCTCCTCCTTTAGGGTAGAAGCCACCTGGGACATGTTCATCACCATTTCCATATACAATTCTCAATATTTCATTTGGAGTTCTTGAATATGATAGTGAATTTTTATCACCAGCAAGGATATTTCCTGAGATGGGTTCATCTTTCAAACCATCGTTTCCTAATTTATTCCTAAGTGCTGAAATGCAATTAGTGAACTCTGCCACAGTTACTCCATAAGGATACACTTTCCATGCACGACGTTCATATAACAATGTTCTTATAACTGCATCTTGGCCTGATTCCACTCCTAGAAGGCCTGCAACTAGCTGTTAAAATACATACAACATTAAAATTACTTTAGTAGGTAGCGATGAATTCACGGTAAAAATTTTTTACTAAGTTTTTTATATCGAATCTAACTAATGTTTACAAAACTAACTTAAAAGTTAAAAGGTGACACGATTTATAAACTATTTTTTTAGCCTTATTTCTTTTCGAGTTAAACTTGAAATTTTCCTAAATAAAATCGCAAGTGAATAACACGCGTCAATTGGGTATTTATTTATTTTAAATAGAATTGTGTCATTCTTTTATTATTAGTAAGTATATGCTTGATAGATTTTTCTATAGTTTGAAAAGTTTTGATATGTTGAGTATGAGGCTATACCTTCCTTGAAGTAGCATTTTGCAAGAGTGGATTGGCCCCAACATAGCCAGTAAGACCAACATAAGGAATCACATAAGATGCAAGCAGAAAGTTGACATCATTTGCATATGGATCAAAAGGTGGGTGTAGAGGTTTTCCAAAGGCACTATCCATCACCTTGGCAAATGATGATATGCTTAGATCCATACAAGGCCTAGGGAACCCTTTCACTGTGCTCTTTATGGCCCTAGAATAAAAATTATACAATAGGTCAAATTATAAGATTCAAAAAGTACTAAAGAGATGATAAAAAAAAAAAGTACTAGAGAGTACCTCAAATGTCCAACTTCTTGCAAACCAAATTGCAAGATAATATCCTTAATAAATTTACCCAGTTTGGCCATTTTGGCCCCAATGGGTGGGGGTCCACCCTCTGCTAACTCTGGAGCAATTACATCCAATCCATGACCTAATGATCCAAATAAAAAGAATTCAGCTTCCAAATATTCTAGATTAAGAGGAAGTTCAAGAAGATCATCATCTGAAAATGTTTCTGGGGGAGTGCAGCATGCATAAGAACATGGTGTTGGGATCAAGATGAGAAAGGCAAGCAAAACAACAATGGAAGTTTTGACTCTCTTGACGTAATTCGGTGCCATGTTTTAGGCTCTTGATTATGATATGGTTGCAACTTGCAAACTATATATGATGAATGGAGTTATATATATGAAAAAACTGGTTCATACCTACCTGCCCTAAATTAATATATATAGTTATAAACCATCTTCGGATAATTTTTCTCCTAAATGCAAGTCTCTTTCTAAATTAAGATATATTTTATTTTTATTTTTTAAATACTTTCTAGTTTTTTTTTGAAAGGAAATACTTTCTAGTTAGTACTGTTAATTTTTTTTTTTGGAAGGAGTATTGTTAATAATATTTTAGCAATTTCAGAAATTATTATGATTAAGGTTACTATTGCTAACTTAAATTAAGATATATAGTTTTAAACATTTCAAGACTCGAATGATAGTTATAGACATTTAATATTTAGGGATTGTCCTTCTCTTTAAAAAAAAAACTTAAAATATTAACTGAATTATAATTTTAAAAAATCCAAATATAAATAGACACACCATTCCTATTTAAAGAGTGTTTCACAATATTTGGTCGGGTTGTAAAACAATGATCCGATGAACTTGAAACATCAATATAAAATTAGTTAAGTACTAGTTTGTATTTTTTTAGTTAAATTAGTTAAATATTGGTTTTAAGTCATTCAAAAACAATAACTCGAAAACTAAACAAAACCATTATATTTTTTTTTTTAAGGAAAAAACCATTATATTTATTATTATTTCTTCTATTTCACATTATATTAACAATGACATCTTAATTAAAAATATATTGTATTCATACATTTTTTTAAATCATTATATATTTATTTTTTGAAAGTTTAGCTTATGTATTTGTTTTAATAGTATAAGAAATATATAATGTATGATTAAAAGAATTTACAATGGGTGGAGTACGTAACAGTACTTTACAACCTGTGGCATATATATCTAATCTGATGGTCGATAATTAACTGACCATACATTTCAAACATATTTTGTAGCATCAAAATTTATTATATAATGGGAGAAGTACAAGCAGTATTTAATCCACAAAGAAGAGGGTTTGAGAACCATTCGAAGTACAAACAAAGATCCCCTTAATTTCTTAACAATAAATCATCTCTAAGAAGTGACTTTGGTTGCTTCTACAATCTCCCCCACCTCCTCAGTTTTGGAAGAAAAAATAACCCATTTTGAACTTCCCTAATTTTCCAAATTGTTGCATTCTAAATTGTTACATTTTAATCACTATATATTCTCTAGTTTATTTAGAAGGGAGTTGAAACAACGACCTATCCCCTATTCTTGATCTATATATATGTTACGTGCATGAATTGGTCTGTGCACGTACGCAATCTCTATTCAAATTGTGGTGTCATCATATTTCAATGCTAAATGAAAATCTTCGGATTGTGAAAGTTTTTATTTAAATGTTTTTAAGTTGAATATTTCATTTTTGTTTTTTCCCACACGTGCTTCGTATTTGCTCTATGCAGCTAAGAAATCAATTTGTTAACATTAAAATTCATTAAGATACAGCATTGTATATTGCAAAATAATGAAGCGTGAATAAAAGAGGTCCATACAAACTATTGTGTTAAATTAAAACTGGAGGATTGGAATGAGGTGTCAAAGTCAAACTATTGATACTCAATGGCATTATCATAGCTTGGCTTTTCTCCCTTCCTTCAATTGATTGTGATGCCATAGCCACATCACCAGATATGACTATTATTAGTAAGTGATTTTATTGTCATATGCACAGATGTATCCAGATACGAATATTATAATGGTTTAATTGTACTTTTTCCCCCTATCTTTTGTCAATTGTGCGATTTTGCACCCCATGTTTTTAAACGAGCGATTTTGCACCCCATCCTTTTCCCCCTTTCTGATTTGAAGGCCCCCATGTGTTTTAGTGATGATGTGTTTGATTTTGATGACGTGTCTCCATTTAATGTTTGCCACGTGTGTAAATGTATTTTTTTAAAAACAAAAAATTGATTTTGGAAATTAAAAGAAAACTCGGATCTTGTTAAAATAAAATTAAAATAAAATTAAAATAAAAATAAAATACAAACAAAAACAAAACAACCAATTAAAAAAATAAAATAAAAACAAAAACCAATTAAAAAAACATAATTATTTATTTTAATTTTTTTGGAAAGGTTATGACGTTGATGAACAATAATACCGTGAAGTTCAAAGGGAAAAAAATGTGAAAGGATTTTTCTTTTTAAGTTTTACGGTGTTTTAAATAGATATTTTTTGTTTAAAAAAAATATGTGAATAAAATCCAAATGGAAAAAAATTAAAATAAATAATTAGGTTTTTTAATTGGTTTTTGTTTTAATTTTATTTTTGT
>Ga0228710_1006968_pt1 | contig 16890 bp, 9 predicted proteins | sample MedpolnodulmetaG_FD_177995 | JGI IMG/M metagenome (GOLD analysis project Ga0228710, IMG submission 177995) | Root nodule microbial communities from Medicago polymorpha collected in Santa Monica, California, United States - pink nodules | ecosystem: Host-associated > Plants > Roots > Nodule... | reverse complement strand
GTAATTTGCAAAGCGTCATGTTAACTAACAGAAGAATTTGACAGAGGAGGTAAATTGATTAACGTTGTGCAATTTCAGGGGGTAATTGACGAAACTTACAATTTCGGGGGGGGTAGTTGCCTATTTACTCTTACTCTACTGTTGTCGTCTAGGGTTTACTGTTCTGCTTTGCATGTCGTAGCGATTTGGGGAAAACTAGGATCGTTGACTATATACTATCATAATTTTTGTTGTACTGTCATATTCATATCATATTTTCATATACATAATTATTATGTTAGCATTGAACAAATACTATTGCAGTCTGATATAAATAATAAGCAGGATATTACAATATCATTACATCGTACCTCGTTAGAATGTCCAATAAAATAAGTTTTATCGAGTTTTCTAGTCTTGGTCCCAAAAAAATAATCAATTCTTTTGGTCTTAGCTCAACTAATAAAATACCAAAATTAACATGTCGGATGTCTTGTCTGAAGTTTGAATTCGACTCTTCTATTTATGTATGTGTGAGTTTTCAATGACTATAGTCATTTGGTCTAAAAAAAATATAGAAAAGAAAGAAAAAGTAAAAAAAGATATAGAAAAGAAAGAAAGAGTGTGATCAATATATATTCTTTAATTTAGACATAATTTTTGCTTTATAGATTTAACGTAATTTGTTTAATTTTTTATTTTAAAAACATTTTCACTATCATAAAAATATATTTTTTTCATCCTCCCTTAAAAAATCAATAAAAAAAACCATTAAAATATATTTTGATTTTGGTTACGCATTAAAAAAAATTACAGTTAAATTTAGCTCTAAAATAAAAAAAGTTTTGTAAAAGTTTTTTTTTTTTTGGTAAAAGTATTCAATCAAATAAATATTAACTTCAAAATAGTTCAGTTAAAAAAATATATATACCAAACAACTTAAGATTTATTTTTAAAGTAACTTATAGACCTAAAAAAAATAGGCCAAACGCAACCTATATATAAAGAAAATGGGCTTAAAATACAAGATTTTAAGATTACTTTTTCATAGCATATTTTACCTTTTATTTAAACTATTTTATCCTTTAATTATATTATTTTTAAATTTTAATTAAATATAAATCCCTTTAAAATAATAAATATCTCACTACAATAAGAACAATATTATTAATATTATATATGAGGGGATTGAGATTTTGGGTTGAATTTGTTATAATTCCAATTATACCATAAACAAATTTTCATATATTAATGTTATATTGTTGGTGGTATTAAAAAAGATAAAGATTTATATTATATTTATTTTTTTGAAGAATATTATTATATTTATTAAATTACTCTTGTTATTGAAAAAGATAAACATGATTGTTTGGGTTTGTTACAATTTGAAAGTCACAAATTTTCGTACTTATGATTTTAATCAAAATCAAAATTTCATATAAAATACCGTACATGCGTTATTGCAAGAAAAAAGAATGGAAAGACAGAGACATGAGGGCCGATCTTTTTGCAAGTATACTATAATTTTTTTTATACAATATAAAGTAAAGATGTGCCAAGTTTAGTTGTTAATTTTTTTATTGATTCTAATGATCATTTTATGCTTCAAAGAGTATTTTAAGGTTAGAATACTAAACTCTTACCACCGAATTAATACCTTAAATACTGTATTTTTTGGTGTTAAATATAATTTTTACGCCACAACATTATGAGTTTTAAAGTTTAATTTCTATAAATTTTAGTCATCCATAATATTGCAGTTGGTAAGAATAATTTCTATTTTAATTTTTTTTTGTATAAAAATGGATAAATTTAGATTTCAAAATAGTTTCTATAAAATATAAATAAAGACTAAAAGGAAATAACTTTCTTTTCCTGACTAAACTTAATAACACATAGTTTTCTAATGATTAAAAACATCGAACTTTTATTTACATATTAATAAACAAACTTTAGTTATTTAATTAAAATAAAACTATTATCAAAGCAGCATTGTTTTGAAACCGAGACTGGTCCGGGGTAGAATAGAACAGTGTTAGTGGAGGGTTCGCTTTCATGAACACTTTGAAACTAAATAATAGGAGGATCGTGGAGAATTGAAGATGATGATGAATAATAAGTGTTCATTTGTTAGTGTTTTCTAAACGAGACAAATTAAATGAAATAGTAAAGGTATGAAGAGTGGCATCTTAGTTATCTCATTCAATGTTATTATTGGTTATGTATGCAAGAGGTTTCAATATTAATGGAGGAATAGGACGATGGTGGAGCTAATTCGTAATAGGGTATGTTCGAGGGAGAGATGAAATTGAAATGGATGAAGGATAATTAGGATTTTTTTATTTTTAAATTGATTCTATTTTAGAAAGAGGACATGCCACAAGCTCTACTATTAAGACGTGTACAATTAGTCTTATCCAACGGTTTTTATTCATGGGACCATGATGGTCAAATCTTTGTATGTGACCAAGCTATCTGTCACCGGAATACAGCTCCATGATGCAACAATTGGAAAAGTTTCCCCTAGTGTTTTTCTTTGAATGGTGATGCGTGTACCACCTTATGTGGGATACCTCTTTTATACACCCCTCCACATGTCAAAAAAAAATATAAAATATTTAAAAAGACTGCAAGCTCAAAAAATACTTCTCTCTGGCCTCTCACATGTCGTCTCTCTTCCCCTCTCTATTGTCTAGCTATTCCTCGTCGCATCTTTCGCCTCCATATTTCACAGTCTCTCTTTCACCGTTGTGGCAGCCCCACCCTGCCACTCACTCGTTGTCATCAAACCAACGTCAGGGAGGATCTAGCCTCAAGGTCGTTGAAAGAGGAAGCGTCAAACTCGAGAGATTGGATCTTGCTGCCGTCATCACCATCTCCATCACAGAGGGAGATGTTGGACAAAATAGGTGGCGAGGTTATCCAGGTCGACGAAGGAGCGACGGAGACGAGATCGTCATCCAGGCGTCGTCGTTACCTTCGTGAATCATGACATATTCGCCGTGAGTACCAAATCTGGACGGTGGTGGCGAATAAGAAAAGAAGAAGAGGAGGTTGTGTTGCAAATTTGAACTGTTATGGCTGTATTGCAGAGAAAAAAAAGTTGTGTCGGAGATTGGAAAGAAGATGACATATGGTGGAGTAGAGGCACGACAATGGTGCTGGTGGTGAAAGGTGGAGGTGTGGTTAGTGACTTTGTGTGTAAAGAGAGAAGATAGAAAATGAAAGAGAGAGTGGTGATGAGATTAAATTACTTAAATATCCTTACCACATATGGGTGTGTATTTGAGATATGATAATAAAGGGTGTCTATTAAACATTACTCGGGGTGGAATAGGTTGGAGTGGAATTGGTATGCACATGACTCACCTAACATTTGTTTTAATCTTAATCATATACTTAAATATCCAAACTAAGGCGCGTAGAAAAGCTTATTATACTTATCAAGTTGATCCATATATGTGCAATTAGAAATTCTCCATTATTTTAATAAATTTCTGGTTCCTTCAAATTTTCAATATCAATATTTGTTTAAATAGAAAATATATCCTTATAAAGTGAAGAAGAAAAAATATAATGCACATGGTCTACCAAACTTTATTGACCTATTAGCCTTTCAAGAACTATATGCTTTTTTTTTTTTTGAAGGGAGAACTATATGCTTATTAGTATTTTGATAAATATGTCAAATATTATATTTAAAATTCTAGCACAAACTAAGATTTTAGACATGTGATGACAGTAAGTCATACACTATTTTTAGAATCATTTTTAATAAGTTTTTAGTCTATTTATATTAGTTTACTATTTAATTTAGAGTCATTTTAAATATATTATAGTTTTTTTATTTATTGAATCAAGTAGTATATTTTTATCTATTATTATTGCTAAGTAGCTACATGATCAAACAAGAGAGAAAGATGGCGTGACATACAAAGGAGGGCTGGATTGGAAATAATAAGAACATGTATTATGCATTAGTATTGATGGTGGTATTGGATGAAAAAGTGGACCAAGGAAGCATACATCATGCTGACATATATTTTTGAGTTATATACATTGGCGTCAAAAGATTAAAACAAGCCACACATAATACATTGAAGGAAACGTGGAATTATAAAGTGGGCTTTGACCCATGTTGTTGGTTGACCCAAGGGTTGGAAATTCAACTTTGTTATAAAAGGCCAATTCACGTTTTGAGAGAATGTCACTTTGGCACAGAAGAAAAACGTTTTTCGGAGGCTAGGGAAAATCACGTTTTTGAGATGGGAGATTAAGCAAGAAGAACGTTTTGGAAACGGTACAACACGAGGAGGCCAAACGTTGGAAGGACGAATTTTTTCGGGTTTAGTTTCTTTGTTTCATGTTGGTTATTCCTTTACTCATGTCTAGATAATTTCTTTGATTAGGTCTGAGATGAAACTGATATACTCTATTTGAACCATGTTGTTGTGAAACTCTATTTGTCATGATATCAAACTAGTTTTATTCAATTCAATTGTTCTTAATGCTTTTTATAGATTGATCACATATAGCATGAATTCGTGAGAATGAATGACTACTGACCATATATTTCAACTTAGACTTAATTGAATTGTTCAAATAAATAGGGTTAGTCTAGGAATGGATAATCGTTTATTTGTGATATTAGGTTAGCGTTCTTGAGGGTCCTAAGTCAAGGGATTGATTAGGGCTATTTTAGTTAACCATCGTAAAACTAGAGGAGTATCAATAGGAAATAGATGCAGTGTACCAAATAGGGGGAATCAGAGGATTTGAATGACCTAGTCTCATCTCACCACATATTTTCCAAACAAATCTTTATTGTCTATTATTTAATTTTATGCAATCAAAACTACTGTCTCAGCAACTAAAATAATTTACACATCCTAGATATTAAACTTATTGCTAAATTGAGATTAAAACAATCCTTGTGGGAACAAATTTATTTTATTACTTCGATAGTTTTTAGCACACTTTCTAAAAGTCTATCAAGTTTTTGGCGCCGTTGCCGGGGACTGTTGAATCATTTCAACTTGGTAATTTCGTTATTATTTAGGATTTGTGTCATTTATATTTTTGTTTATATATTGAAGAAAAAAAAATTGATATGATCCCTTTATGTTTATCTCATTGTACTTTGCTAGTAAAATGTTTATCCAAGTTTTGCAGCTACAATAGACTGGTTACGCCTTTATGACACAAAAGAGATTGTTGCGTTGGAGTATGAAAAATATCTTCTATCATGGAAGATAAAACAGTGGGACAATAAAATCTCAAGATTAAATGCGAGATGTGATCTTTATGAGGCGAATCAACCAAGTAGTAATTGTGAAGGAAAGAAAGAGGTGACCAACATCGATTACAATACTCAACTTCAAGATATTTTAGATGATTTCTTGATGTCAAATCAAGTTTCATTTGAGAAGTTTGATGTTCAATGTGGTGATCTTGTTGAGAAAGCACATGTGTCTCAGAGGAAGTTGGTTCAGATGGAGACTGAGTGTCACGAGGTTGTGTTGGAAGAAAATCCAAAAGTGAGGAGTGTTGATATTTTCCTGAAGTCTGAACCAGCGGGGGTTAAAGAAATCACTCGTGAGCAAACCAATGCATGTTTTTCTCTTAGGTGGGAGAGCTTAAACTCCAAAGGATTAACAGTGATTGCATGGGAGTATCTGATTCTTTATGTCAAGTTCATGGACTTCCTGCCAAACAAGAGGAAGAAGAAGGGTGATATATTCTTTCTATCATTTTTGCCACCCTAACAGTGTTGAAGCGTCAAGCTCAATGACGTAAAAGAAAGCGCTTGGTGGGAGGCAACCCATCTTTTTTCTAACTTTATTTATTTTGCAGGTATTTTTATTTAGTAAAAAAAAAGCAAAAAAAAATGAAGAAAAAAAAAAGAGTGAAAAGATGGACCTAAAAAAAGAGAAAAAAAATCAGAGTCCACACCGGTTCTTATTTTTCAATAACTTGTCTTTGTCAGATGTCAATTCTCAGTTTGATTCGGTTTTATTGTAACTTTAATTGTTTGCTTGTTTATTATTAATGAATTTTCTTGTTTCTTGAAATTTTCCAGTTCGATAACAGTTTGTTTCACCGATGCTAACATTAAAGTTCATAAGGAGGTAGTGACTTGAAATTCAAAGGCGAAGTGTACGACATATGTGATAGGTAGTCACAACTCCCAGAAATCTAACACTGTAAGGTTCATAGCCAAATTTGATTTTTCAATTTACTTATACAGAGTGTTTCATGCATCTACTTTTCTAGAACTTGCATTGTTTATTTATTGTTGATTGATCTCTGTCATATACACACTGAGGCAAATGTGCTTGGCCCTGTGCTCCTTTTGAAGCCTACCCTGATTTTAATTGAAAAATATCCTTTTTGAAAACCAATTTGAGCTGGTAGGTTTAGATCATTTTTGTTCGGTGACAAACTACATATTAAGCCTGGAGACTTTTAGGAATTGACCCAAAGATTAAATTTTTGAATTAGGCTAAGTAGGGTGTTGCTAAAAAATAAGTTTGGGGTTGCTATTGGAATTTGCAACCAATTAAGTTTGGGGTGGGGATGCTAGAGAACAAAGAACATTATCATGAAAAATACACTTAAAAAAAATGGTGCATTAAAAAAAACAGAGAGAAAAATAGAATGAAAAGGGGACAAACAATGAAAAATCTGAGTAACTTTAAACTTGATTGTCCCAACAAGTTATAAATATTCTCTAGTACCTTTACAAATTGTTGTTTCAAGGGGTGATTGAGGGATTGAATCCATGTTTTAATTTTCGTAGGAGTGTCAAACTCAAATTTTGTATAGCCTACTTATCCAAATATTATCCCACCTTTACCTAAGTCTCGTTATAACCCTTAGAGACCTTAAAGTGTGTAATGACATGGACTTTGATTGACGTTTAGAAACTTTTCAAGTGTATGGTAATATGTAGACCTGCACGTCGACTGTGTGTGAACCCTTATCAATTTGTTGCGTGGAGTTGTGAATGGTGGATTCAAGCAAGTCAAACTGCCTCATCATATGGCTAGTAGGGAGATGAACTTTGAGGTTATCATTGGTTGGTAAGCTGTTATTTTACTGTCATTTTTCATTTAACAAGTTTGTTCCTTGAGGACAAGTAACAGTTCAAGTTTGGGGTTGTGATGACAGTCACTCATACACTATTTTTAGAGTCATTTTTAATAAGTGTTTAGTCTATTTTTATTAGTTTACTATTTAATATAGAGTCATTTTGAATATATTGAAGTTTTTTTATTTATTGAGGCAAGTAGTATATTTTTATCTATTATTATTAAGTAGCTACATGATCAAACAAGAGAGAAAGATAGCGTGACATACAAAGGAGGGCTGGATTGGAAATAACAAGAACATGTATTATGCATTAGTATTGATGGTGGTATTGGATGAAAAAGTGGACCAAGGAAGCATACATCATGCTGATATATATTTTTGAGTTATATACATTGGCATCAAAAGATTAAAACAAGCCACACATAATACATTGAAGGAAACGTGGAATTATAAAGTGGGCTTTGACCCATGTTGTTGGTTGACCCGAGGGTTGGAACTTCAGCTTTGTTATAAAAGGCCAATTCACGTTTTGAGAGAATGACACTTTGGCACGGAAAAAAAAACGTTTTTTGGAGGCCAGGGAAAATCACGGTTTAGAGATGGGAGATTAAGCAAGAAGAACGTTTTGGAAACGGTACAACACGAGGAGGCCAAACGTTGGAAGGACGAATTCTTTCGGGTTTAGTTTCTTTGTTTCACGTTGTTTATTCCTTTACTCATATCTAGCTAATTTTTTTGATTAGATCTGAGATGAAACTGATGTACTCTATTTGAACTATGTTGTTGTGAAACTCTATTTCTCATGATATCAATCTAGTTTTATTCAATTTAATTGTTCTTAATTCTTTTTATATACTGATCACATATAGTATGAATTCGTGAGAATGAATGACTACTGATCATTCTTTCAACTTAGACTTAATTGAATTGTTCAAATAAACAGGATTAGTTTAGGAATGGATAATTGTTTATTTGTGATATTAGGTTAGCGTTCTTAAAACCTTCAAAGAATATTAGATCACCTAAGGAATTAGGGACTGTAATCTGAGAAGTTAACCATCGTAAAACTAGAGGAGTATCAATAGGAAATAGATGCAGTGTACCAAATAGGGAAAATAAGAGGATTTGAATGACCTAGTCTCATCTCACCACATATTTTCCAAACAAATCTTTATTGTCCATTATTTAATTTTATGCAATCAAAACTACTGTCTCGGCAACTAAAATAATTTACACATCCTAGATATTAAACTTATTGCTAAATTGAGATTAAAACAGTCATTGTGGGAACAAATTTATTTTATTACTTCGATTGTTTTTAGTACACTTGCTAAAAGTCTATCAACATGCTAATAGGTCATGTCAAACTTTTTAAAAGGTCAGGCCAAACTTAAAATAAAGTCTTTGACAAACTAATAGGCCAGACTTAAGCTCTAGTATTTTAAATTAAGTCCGATCTATTTAAGCAAAGTCCGACTCTATCTGATATGTTCTCACCCCTATCTAACAGTTGAAACCTTTACTCTTTTTTTCATTTCAATTTTGTCCTTTTGTTCCATTTGCATTTTGATTTTATAACTTCAAATTTAATATTCATACACAAACATAGATAAAAGACCGTATATTTAAAGATTAAGAGGCCATAAAAAAATAAAAACATGAATTTTAAGCTTGAAAATCTATATGCAAGTAACCTAAAAGGGAAAAACTGAAATAAAATAAAAAATAAAAGATTAAATTGTTATCTGAAATTAAGTTAAGGGAAAAAAATGCAATTTTTCAAAAAAAAAGAGGGTGTTATTTAAGAGCTCTTTTTAGGGGAGTGTTATTATTTATGAATTGACATAAAGGGCATGGTAGCGTTTAGCCTGAGAAAACTAAAGAATTTCCCATGATGGGAAAATTCGCTTTTTAAATACATATGCCAATTTTCTTGGTTGTGAAACCACTTCTTTCTCCTTTCAAAAATAAATAAATAAATCATTTCTCTCTCCTTGCTCCAACCCAAATTCATTATCTCACGACGTCCTTACTCCTTCACACCAGTGCACCTCTTTCCTCATCCTCTTAGGCTTGTGTCAGAACCTCAAAGGCATGTCTCCTCCTCCATGGTTGAAATCTTTTTCATCCTTAAATATGAAGTCCCAACGACAACAATTAGAGATGAGAGCACATGCAAAGAGAAGCACCAACCCTTAAAAGAATGAAAAATTATCTTTGATGATAACAAAATATTGAAGAAAACTTGGATATGCTAATATTTGTTCAAGTATGCGAGACCATAGAATTTAATCTATTGATGAATTGAACATGTATTAGAACATCAGAATCACAAGAGAAGCTTAAAACACTTTGGTAGAAGATCTGAAGAAAGGTCAATAAGGAGTCAACGTATTGGATCAGAAGAAAGGATGCTACTCACAAGAGAAGCTTAAAACACTTATGTAGCTGTCTATATCCAGGATCTGATAGTACAGTTTTGCCTTCTTCTGAAACCATGTAGAAACGGATAAAGACGTTCAATGACAAAGAGAATGAACGGACAATTCCAGTTTCAGCAAAGAAATTTCAAATGACTATTCAACAGAATTATTGATGACATGTTATCTTACATTAATCTTAACATGTTTTTTAGTCAATTTCGGTAGGTTTTACCAGCATAACATAGGAGTATTAGAACAATTGTCTATGATTTCGGGACATTTATAATTTTTTCTAGATTTGAGTCTGTAGTTCTATTATTTCCTAAACATAGCAATTTTAGGATGTTTTGTTGTAAATTCACGAAGAAATCATGCATATCGGCAAAACAAGATATCTGAAGATTTGTGAAGACCTTGGGAAGATGAAGAATGAAGATTCAAGAAAGCCTTAGAAGACTTCACAAAGGGGGGAATCTTGTTCCCAAGTTCCAAGACATCTTACATAGAAGCAAATACCTAAAAAGGCAAAGAAATAGGCGTTTTCAACACCGGACGACACACACATGCTCCCAACGCACAGAAGGAGGCGCCAGGCGCCCAAAAACTTACAACTGGGGCACCTAACGCATGGATTGGGGCGCCTGGCGCCTGACATGCCTCTCACATGCACCTAGCACATGGTATTAGGCACCTAGTGCCTGTGCCTTGTGGCCCAAGGCATTGTTTTGTAACTTTTTAGTAAAGAAAGCCCGCGTTTTTAGCCCAAAATCAGTGGAAACTTTCCCTATAAAAACCATCTTGCTCATTCACAATTTCTCATTCAGAACGAAGTGGTTCAAGAGGAAGGCAAGCAATTGGAGTTTTCAGGGAGGAGTATCTCTCTTCTCACTCTATGTTTTTCTAGGGTATGTTTAATTTCTTTTGTAATTTGTTTTTAGTTAGCATGGGTAACTAAAAAAATTTAGGCTAGGGTTCTAAGATGAACCTCTAATTTATTTGTTGGATAATTATTTAATTTAAAGTCGTTTATTTAGTTATTTTTAGTTCGCTATTTAGTTTTATTGTAGTGCGTAAGATTTGTCTCCTATGAATCACAACCTTGATTTAGACACTTAGGTAGTGACATGGCCTAATATTGATATTTGTCTAACCAAGAAGTAATTAGTTAGTAACTAGCAATACAAACTGAAAGCGAGTGTACCCTAATAGTAAGTACTTAGGAGGTGACATAACTAATATTGATGCAAATCTGCTGAAATCATGTAGTAAGTAACTAGCTAGTAATTAAGGAAACAAGTGACTTCACGACTTAAATCAGCCTAGTAACTTCATTCTCCTCGCACCTTGGTAAGGTAGGCACTGATAGGGTTGTCCGTTTGTATAACTACCGAGAGGAAGATTGTCTTATGTACTTCTAAGATTCATAGATGAGAAATTTAGGAACGCCAATTTAAGTCTATGTTTCAATTACCCCTGAGGGAGTAAGACCCCACACATAAGGATCACCGTGTGACCACCAGGACTCAACAGGCAGAGGGATAGACCAAAATCAACCGAGAGAGTACGACCCCGCACGTAAGGATCACCGTGCAACTAGCAGTTCCAACTTGACAAACCGATTAAGTTATCACGTCTTGAAGAACTCATCACTTAGATAATCTACTTGGAATAATTGAATGTGACTTGGCTGTTAATTAATTCCAACAAATGAATAGAGGGGATTCAAAGAATCTTAACCATCGCTAACATTCTGCAATCAAAACAAGTAAACTTGCTATGTTGCAAACAGATAAAAATTGTAAATTTTAAACCCTTATCATCTTTTATTTTATTTTCAAAAAATAAGTAACACGAATTGTTTAGACGAAACGACAATCCTTGTGGATACAATACTTTACTTATCACTTTATTATTTGGTAAATGATTTGGTACACTTTCTTAATCCGACCATCAATTATCCATATCAGACAATGTCCCAACACCCTTGATTTGAAACTTTTCAAAGACTATTAATATACCGACACTCTTCTTCAATGTCTCTCAAATCTCTGCCTATAAAATGAGCTGAATATCTGAAGAGGATTAACAAAACTACTATTTTTATTGTGTCATTACTTTGTCAAAATCAAATAATAGAAAAACACTTGAGTGACTTTGTGTTGGGTGATTTTGGTGACTTTAGTGTATTTTAGAGGAAAGAGAATGATGATGGAATGATTAAAATAAATTATTTTGATGAGAGAGAATTATTGGTTAGGAGAGAGATAAAGACAAAGGCACCGAAAAACACCGAAGTCAAAAACACCTAAATGCTACCCGGGAATGTGGTGTCGCGGTGGTGGTGCTCACAAGGAGGATAATTTGTAGATGGAGTTTTTTGTTTTGTTTTGTGTGTCAAAAGTTGCCAATTTGAACCATTGAATAAATTTAACAATATATCAATGACTATGACATTAATTAACTGCACTTGATCAGCTTTCCCATTCTAGATGTTGCCTTGGGGCAGTACCCCATGAATTAAAGAACGTGGCATACATACATACATGTGCATGTGCTACACCAAAACACAAATGGCTCTGGTCTGGAACGTGTCTCCCCAGCTAAACGCCACGGTAAGTTTTTCATTTCACCTACGTGTTTGTTTTTTAAAGTGCAGTAAATAAATAAATTGTGGAACTTAGATTGTTTCATCAACTTCTCGTCCATTCATTTTGTAGAAGAACTAAAGTAAGTAATGGGACAAGGCCAAGAGCAGAAGATCCGACCAGAACCGCAAATTGAAATTCAGGTACGTACGTTCTTCTTTTCATATATATCATATCATTAGAGGAAATTTGAAGTATCCATCAATTCATTTCATGCATGCAGGAAAGGGGTGAGATATTTTTCTTCTATCGGCCCAAAGTTAACAAGGAAGAAGCTCATGGTGCTGATGACGTACAGCGTCTCTACATCATCATGCGACCAGAGTCTGGTGAAAGGGCCGTCGAAGTGAAGCAACGCAAGGACGGTGGCAGCCAGGTCATAATTGTTCTTTCATGTTGGTAGTAAAATAATAATTAATTAGCTTTGTATATTAACTTTGTCAATATTTTTTTTTAGGGGAAATTATTCATACACTTTTTGGTACACCTCCAATATACACCCCCCATGTGGGCACTACTCACTAGGGCTATTTTGGTCATTTCACCTCATCAACCAACTCTCTTCTCTCTCGGAGAACACCTGCCCTTCACAATCACCTCACCACCACCATGCCGTCCAGCCACCACCACCCTCAAAACCCTTCACTTCTCCTTTCTGTCCCTATGGCCTGATCTCTCTTTCTCTCTTCTCCCTCGGTTCTCTACCTGTTGCTGGTTTTGGTTTTCAATCCACCATGGTTACATTTAGTTTCTATTGATGAATTTAAGAATGAATTTAAGAAGAAAGTAACACGTGCAAAGCTTCAATCATGATTAAATTTGAGAACTAGTAATGGTTGGGGAGGAGAAGAAAACTTCTCTCGACAGAGAAGAAGAGATAATTTTTCCCCTTTTTCTTTCCTTTTTTTTTTCTCCGTTGAGGTTAATTTTTGTCTTATACACACAACTCTGTCCAACTTACCAAAGTATCACTCATTTTTCTAGTTATTACAAAACTGACGCTGTTGTTGATGACGGTGGTGGTCGGAGGTGGAGGAGGGAGATGAGAGGATCACACACAGAGAGATGAGAGAAATTAAAAGAAAAAGGAACAGAAATTATGAAAATACAGTGAAGATATATGGTGGTGAGTGATGGAAAAGGTGTGGACGAGAGGGACAAGTGAGTTGGGAGTGACAACAGATGGGAGAGAGAGAATTGAGTTTGTATTATTTTAAATTAAACTAAGGGGTGTACAACAAAGTATTGCCACATAAGGTGGTATACCTATCGGTGCTCTTTTTTTACTACAGCACATACTACGCACTCCAGTCACTTTATAAGGAAAAATCTATTTTTTTTTTAGGTTCAATGATGTAAGCATCACCCAATTAATTAATCCCTATCCTAGGTGGAAGTAAGGTCGTTGGATTGCATTAGGAGGTGTAATTTGACGGCTTTAAAATAATATTTCATTTTTTTCTTTTTCTTTATTTTTCCGTTTAAAAATATGTTTTGAATATGAGAGCTCTTGGGTTCGAGCTTCACAATTGCCTTTAAGTGTTATTTGAGTTTAAGGTCTATCCACCCTTGGACTAGGGTGTCATCCATTCACCTTAAAAAAAAATTATTGAAAAGAAAAAGGAAATAGAGGATTTTGGACTAGCTTTTTCAATGTTCATATAGGTTTTTATCTCTTTCTCGCCCTTCAAAAGCCCCACTTCTTCTCTGAACGTCCAAAAGTCGAGAAATTAGTCTATAGTTGTACACCCAAATACTTGTAAATTAAAAAACTTAGTGATGTACTTGTATTAGGTATATTATCAATCAATATAAATTTGTAGACTCCATATTAATTATTCCCTAACATGCAAAATTAATGTATCTTTCTTGGTTTTTGCTTTTAATTCCACGGTACTTGTGTAGGAAGTAAACATTGAAGAGCAACCATTGTTTCGTTTTACTGTAATGGGACGAAAAAGCCTCCCTGATCCGAACGAGAAAAGCAGGCCATATTGGGGTTTTGTAGAAATGGTTACCACAAATGCAGATCATGTGAAAAATGCTCTTAAAGGAGGTGAAAATTGCTTATTTTTACTTTTCCTTTTAATTATTACAATTTATCTATTTTTCGTTTCATCTTTGTATGAATGGATTGGCAGGAGAGTATGAAACTAAAAGCAGAGGAAAGAGACGTACTAGTGATGCCAGAGCATTGGGAGAAGGCATATACCGCATTTTAAGGCACAAAGCAGAGAGTGGGAAAAGAAGCCACACCCATTTAATTTACAAGTTAGAATTTCCAGGTGAAGATGAGAAGAATGAACCCCAGGAAGCACTCAACATTGAACGTGAGGGATCGTTCATAATTCAAATAAAGAACCCTGAAGAAAAAGTTGGTGCTGGTGCAGGTGGAGGTGGTTTGCAAAAGAAACGCAAGGCGGTGTTCCCGGCTCACCTGCAAGGACAATTAGGTCATGTCAGATTCGCCCCAGCTGACCCGCCAGACTTTCTAAACTATGAAGGATGTGAGTTTTTGCTCATATCTGCTTCTGACCATATTGAAGATGAGTTGGGTCTTGAGCTTCTGACTGAAGAAGTGGAGCACGATGCATCCTGCTCTGATCTCCTCGACACTTTTAAATTTGAAGACACTGCAACTCCCTCTACCATTCCCCTTCTCAAGGGAATTTGGACCTGAAATCAAATCAATATAAATATAGCTTTCGAGTAGTATAGTCATGTATGTTAATATTGTTAGATGCACATATCTATCTTTTGTAGTTAACAAATGCTACGTACTCTCTTCACTAGCTACCACTGAAATTACTATTCCGCGTTCAGTGTATAATGTATATATTGTCCACCAAAATATGAACTGCATGTAACCTGGGAATTACATGAGATCAAGCTAATTTACCAAAATCAAGATACTGAGTGTAAGACTCCTTTTTTCATTTAATCCGTTATTATAACTCAATATCATATTAGTCATCCACTCTTAAATTACAACATAATTTTCTTCTCTTAAGCTTAAGGGTGAGTTCATAAATGCAAAGAGTATCTTTACTCATATGGTTAATTTCTTTGAATATTGATTTTACATTCTCTTTTATTGTGGAGGTTCTCTTGTTTGGTTTACACGTAATACCTTTGGCCTTTGGGTGAGATGGTTATTCGTTCAAGACTTTGGTGTACTATTCTATTTACAAAAAAACTGAAATGTTTTAATGCATGAAGGTGTACTCTATGTTTACAAAACAGTAAAATGTTTTTATGGATCAAATCCCATGAATTTAACTTTCTTGCTTTAAAGGAATTTTTACATATTAAAAATTCTGGTGTCTGATATCTATCTTTCTGTTATTGTTAATGTTATTGTGCTTTTGAGTTACATTTTTTATTCGCCTATTTGTTTGATAAGTGTATAAAAAATATTTTATTTTTTATAAAAAAATATATTTTATTTTATTGAAATTGTTAGAGCCCCTGTTGTAGGACTGCTACAAAATTTTAACAAGATGAAAATGATGAACATGATAAAGAATGGACATAAATTTTAAAACATGAGTACATACTAAGTAAGTTTTAGTTTCGATTTTCCTCCATCAGTTTATGTCAACCGGATGCAATGAGTATACATGCGAATCCTATTTAAGATAATTTTGAATCTTACATAACTTGCAAATTTACATCAAACGTATCGATTATTGATATTTTACAAAAAAATAAAAATCTCTCATTTACGATAGAATTATTTAGTATTATTTTTGATAGAATTTTGACAATGCTTATGAAAAAATGAAAAACCTAATAGTATGTTTGAATACACGTTTCTCTCTCTTTTCTCATGTGCCAAGGCAATATTATCGTGAAACAAACGGGGCACTATGTCTTTTGGTAACACTAAACAACTTTTTGAAAAAGTTTGTTCATGAATGTACACGATTGTTACATTGCTTCGATGATCAAAGCATTACACCTTTTCATTACAAGGTCCTCATTTAATATTGCAACTTTGTAAATTTAGTTTAAAAATTCCTTTCACATTTTTTGCCAACAATTACTAATATAACTTTAGTTAACTCAATAACAAAATATAACAAATACGTTTCCAACAAGGTAACGAATTAGGAACACCACATAGGATAGGACAACAGAATCAAACTAAGAATGTGAATCAAATTTACAATAATATTTTATAGAATAAACAAATATGATGGTGGATTTTTTAATGAATTGATTATATATGTTTTCCTGTTTTGAATTGGAATCTAAATTCACTTAGGAGCTATATCTCTTTATTTATTTATTTATTTTTATTTTTTTGGGGGGAGGGGGGCTAAATTTTTTTTTTAAAGGGGAATAGGAGCTATATCTCTTTATGTTGACTAACATCTTCGTCTCTCCACTTTTTTAATTATATCAATGCATGTAGACTACGAACAATAGTTTTTATAAAATTTTGATTAAAATTATATTTACAGATATTTTGCACTTTTATATTGTAACAAACTTATAAATTCTTATATTTTTAAATGACACCAACAATATAACATTTTTAAATGCAAGTATGTTTAAGGGTATATTGAAAATAAAAAAAATCACCCCAAAACCATGTTTTCTTTTTGTGTATAGTATAGATCCTAATTTTTTTTTTTTTTTAAAGAAGATTCTAATTTCTGTTTTCTTCTTATTTTGTTATAGATTGATTGGTTTGTTCAATATTGTTGCGGTGCCACTGACATGTGGATTTCTTTGTCTTTTCTCAA
>Ga0228710_1006966_pt1 | contig 16891 bp, 3 predicted proteins | sample MedpolnodulmetaG_FD_177995 | JGI IMG/M metagenome (GOLD analysis project Ga0228710, IMG submission 177995) | Root nodule microbial communities from Medicago polymorpha collected in Santa Monica, California, United States - pink nodules | ecosystem: Host-associated > Plants > Roots > Nodule... | reverse complement strand
GAAATTAAACTAGGGCATTTTGGCGTATGATGTATTCACTTACGATGGCAATCCCAATGCAAATATAAAAAATAAAATTGTAGGGATAAAGGGGGAAAATGTGAAAGAGACCAAAAAAAAAAAAAAGAAGTATCAATACTAAGGTAATAAGACATTATCAATCCAAATATTCTAACGATTATTGCCAACACCAATACTTCATCAATCATTAAATATAATAAAGCAAAGGTAGTTCTTTGGCAATTTTGACATTTGTCAGCTTTTGAGAGTCTTTACTATTTTAAAGTTTTCTATTATTAGAATGATTTCCTTAATGGTCTTTTATTTATTTATTTAATTTAAATTATTTTAATTAGATTTTCAATGCATTGATAGAGGATATACACGCGTATTGGAACGGCAAAGAGAATTCGCGGGTTTTCGAACGCTTGGTTCCTTTCTTTTTTCATTAGTTCCAACAAAGTTTCCTTCTTCGAGTTCATCAATTCCCACCCATTTCTTCTATTCAACCGGATCAACTTTCCAGGTTCTGTTAGTTTCAATTTCGATTTTCTATGTTACATATTGCATACTACTTCATATAGGTTCCTGATTCATATCCCCAGTTTTAGGTTTTTCATGGGACTCATTTTCCCTTTTTTCGTTTCATATCTTCTTTCTCCAGCTTTTATGATTTCATCTGATTTTCTGAAATTGATCTTTCAAATGGCAGGAACCCTGGTTTTATCTCTAAAATTACTATGCAAATAAGGACCATTTGTTCTATTTTCATAATTTCTTAAACTTTTATTTGAAGTAGTTATGACGTTTGTATCTCTGTCATTCAGTGCATTTTATATATCAATTATGTTTATCTAATTTACTTGATTTTTTGCTTTTCACCGTTGTCTATAGGGTAGACATCGGAATTTGGACGGAAAATGATGCTTCACTCTGATCTCAAACTTATAATATTAGTTAGTTGGCAACAATTTTGTGGTTTTCTTCCTCTTTTCACAAATGGTAATATTCTTCATTAAAACTTACAAATATCCCGAGATAAAGATCATAAGTTGAGGTTGTTCAATTGAATGTTTTTAATATAATTTTTAGGACTATACCATTGATTAATAAGGTTCAGTGTCTTTAAGATATTCATCAGTTAGTTAGTGCTTCTCTTTTTTTTTTTGTTCATTACTCATCTTTAATTTGTTTGTGGTGCAGGGATCATGAATAAGCAACAATTGATGGAATCCATGATGTTCTTATGAACATTTTTAGAATAAAACTTAAAGCACATGTGTTCAAGTTCTGAGGATTAGCAACTGAGAAAGGAACTGGTGTGTTTTCTCTCTTACTTACCTTGCCTCTCATCACTTTTGTAGCTCATGCTAAGAGACATTTTGTGTACCACGTTTTTTTCTCACTATACAAATTTTAAGAGTTATGTATCTGATAAAAATGCAAGCAATAAATCTAATATTAGTGTTGTTCTCCTGTTTGTATTCTTTACTTTCTGTTCTATCAACTATTTGGAAATTGGAAATAAAATTACTTTTATCTGATAAGACGACAAGTAATTATTTTTTCCCATTCTTATTTTTTCGTCCTTACATATTCACAGAAAAAGAATGGGAGTTGATTTGTGCTTGGATTTTAAATTCAAGAAAACATATGATTTTTTGTATACTTTGTAATTATTTTCTGTTTCATTTAATTTGAAAATGTTGGTTACATGAAACCAGATATTTGAGAAGCTCCCAATCATGGATTGTGCTCTACACCTACAATAAGGGATTCTGCCATTGAAGGACTTGCGGCTGTTACGAGGTACCATGATGAGACCTGATAGGAGATTTCAGAAATCTTAAGACTCATTTATGTGATTGACTGCTTGATCATTTTATTTGTATGAAAATCCTCAACTATCAACATTGGTGGTTTGTTTTTTTTACAACATTAAGATTTTTCATCTTTGTGCTTATTAATATAATTGTCATTTTCTGTTTTTCCATGGATTCACAATCAGATTATGTGCTGTAATTTGAAACGCTCAACTCCTCAGTTGAGTTGTCAATAGTTTCAGTTGGCATTGTCTTTAGTTTGTAAGCAGAATTGCAGTTAGATTGGTCAACCTATAGAAGACATCAACTATGTGTAAGAATATCTATTTTTTATCCATGGACAGATTTTTGTTTGACATTGGTTTGCTAATTAGTTATTTCTTGATGTTGTGTTTTTATATAGTTTTCAAGTTGTGCTTTGATTTGAGATACATGAAAATGAATGATAGCTTGCAAGTAATCATCCTTTAAAGTCGATAGTTCTGTTTTTTCTTGGTGTTTGAAGTATTCTACTTGGTAACATTGGGGTTTGAGTTGGTGTCTGATTTCCTATTTGTTTGCACTCAAGATGCAAGTTTTTTGTTTTAAGTTTGACATAAATTTCACCATGTCCTTTGTTTGGTGTTTTAGTGATTGTATAATGTATTTCTGAATTTTATGTTGTTTTGTGGTTTCTAAAAATGATTCTAGAAAACATTTTTTATGTTTTTTCATAAAAGAATGACTGATATTTCATTGTATATAGGTAAACTTTTTATGATTTTGCATTTTTCATTTGTACTTCTATTAACTTTTGGTTTTGAACTTTCATAATTTTTAGGGCTATGAACTTAGAAATTGTAACTAAAAATCATGGTAGTATTGCTTTTTTGCAGGAGTAATTTCTCTGTTATCTCCGGCAAGGGTTTACTATAAACTTCACATTTATAGGACCAGAAAAAATGTTATGATCTTCTTGAAGAATAAACTATTGCACGCAACTTCACCTATAGATTCATCTTAATACAATCTTTATCATATCTTACAACTATTTTCATTGATACTATAATTCTCTTTTATGTAATATTTTAACTTGTGGGCCTTTATTCTTTCTACATTTTTGCTTGATATGTCTCAACATATCAATGTCAATAGAACATTATGCAAACTTTGAACATCAATGTCAATAGAACACAAATAGTATGATGACAAGTTTTATTTTTTGTGAGCCTCAACATTATGCAAACTCATGAAATTGTATGAAATTGTGTCTTCAAAATTATTATTATTATTGTTCCTGTTATTTAAACGTCTTTTGCTATGAGTTTTGAAATTTATTTACATTTAAAAATTCTCTTATTTTGATGTGTTTGATATTTCATTTTTATGGTATACATACTGAATCTTATCTTAAATTTATAACAAATTAAAATATGAAATATATTTTTAATTTAACTTAAACAAAAGTTTCCCGTGCACCCCGTGCAGTGCATGGGTATAACACTAGTACAACGTTTATTACACCCTTTTGTGATTTTCAGAAGTATCACAGGCTAAGGCAATAATAAAAATAAAAGGTTGCAAAATCATGTTACTATGTTTGTATCAAATATAAGCATGGGAATCAGAAATATTAAACAAACCTTCTTTCCAGCAGGTTGTTGTAGTGAGTGCGTTATGTCAGCTACCTGAGACAAAACACGGTAATATTGAGTTTTCCAGAAAATAGACATCAGAGAGAGCGATAGTGGCAAGAAACTTCACCGTGATTTTTTTTAAATCATTGCGAACGGGATTCTTAAGAATCGTTCTTTATAATAAGGACATAATGAACAATGACGTTCAATCTCATTCTGTTAAATAGGCATGTTGAATTAATAAGGATTTTAGATGAAGAGGGAAGAGAAAGAGCAAATACTCAATTATGAATACTGATTGATATGATTGGTGACTATTATTTTATATAAAAAGACCAAACACTTACCCTTATTTATTTATACTAATACAAGATTTCAAATCTTAATTGAATAGGAAAAACAGAGAAATACGGACTTTAATTTTAAGAGGCAGTCTAGGATACTTTGAAAAAAGAAACTAATTTTATGAGATAATCAGAGAAATAATATAGAAGAAATATTTACTTACAACAGGACAATTTGCTTCTCTCAGCCACTCCAGGTTACGTGGATCAACAATCAAATCATCTATATAATAAAGGAAAAATAGTTTAATCAATCAGAAAAACAAAGAAATTGATTTCATTGTTTGCCATTTTAAGGCGAAGTTTATTACAGTTCTAAAGTTCAACCTCACGCATAGAAATTTCAGAGGTAGGACATGGAAATAACTAGCATCACTCGGTAAGGCCTTTTCTTAGTTAAAACATGACATGCAATACTGCAAAAAACTTAAAAAATTGAAAACATACAAAGGACCTTAAAAAAAGGTTATCAACTCACTGTAGCCAAACATTGTTCCTCTCTCACAAACCATCACATTTGGATTTCCAGCCAACCGAACCTTTTCGGCTGAATTTGCCATCACCTATATATAACAAAATTAAGAATCACATGAATAATGCTAAAAACAAGCAACGCTCATTAAGTCATTCTTAACAATTCATAAATTTAAAAGTAATGAAATTGGAAATACTTACAGAAGGAGCACAGAACTGGCCCTTCTTGATGTTGATAATCTTCCCAGTTTGGGCTGCAGCAACTAGAAGATCTGTCTGTCATTACAAGAAAAACAAAAGAAATAGTTGATGTTGTTACCACATTTATTTAATTTAATAGCCAGAAAACAAAGATGGATAGCTAAAGCGAATGCAACAAATATTTACTTGGCGACATAAGAAGGCTGGAATTTGAATGATATCTGCAACTCTGCCAACTGCTTCACACTGGCAAAAGCAAAGATAAATGTGCCAATCAGATCAGGAGTCAGAATCTAAAACATATATTACCACATTCTCCTTGCAACTTCCAAGTATATGTCGGAATAACCAATTTGATCATTTTAACATTACCAACTCACATATTATAGAATTATCAATAAAAATAGGTACTAACCACTCTGGATTTTCAAATTCAAATGGGTAAGCCAATTGTTAAGGAAAATATAAGTGACGATGAAATAACTGTTCAGATCTCTATTATTCCCCCACATTATTTCACACTTCAAATGTTCAGTTTGGAGCAATAGGCAGTGTCCTTCGTCTTCTATAGATATGTTCTTGGTAGTCTTGTTACCTAATTTCATATTTTCAGTTGATGCATGACTCTCAACATAAACCCTCACACCAAGGACTAGGCATCTAGAGCGTAGACAAAAGCTGGTGAAATAGAAGAGATCTTGACCCAATAACATATCTAGCATAGGTTTTGATACCATATTAGAAATTGGGCTTACAGTCTAACTTAACCCCACAAATCTAACTTGTAAAGTGAGGATCGGCCAACATTATAAGTATTATCAAGACCATATATCTAATAATGGAATAACCAAGAAAAATGTCTCTCTAGTAGTTTTTGGTATACAGTATTCCTTTTGTCATGAGTTATCTGCCCATGCAAGGAATAAATGATAGGCTGTGCAATAGTTGGAAATGTTTTGAAGGAAAAAGAGCATAAAATAATGGGATAGGTGGCATTTGTTGAGTGAAGAGAGACAGAAAATCATTTGTATATATTAGAGAGATGGGGGTCAATGGGATATAGGCAAGGATTGAGTAGAATTGTGGATTTGGAAACTTTGGATGAGGAATGCAGGGTTCCTTTCCAGCAAGTTTATCACTTTTCTCTCTTAGTTTTCTCTAACCTCTTTGATTCATTTTACTGAGCATTGCTCCATTTATTTATGTAATTTTCAATTTCTGCATTTGTTGGTTTATCTGTAACAGCCTAAGGGTGTAGGAGTCATCTCCCTCAATTCAGTTTATATTTCAAAATCTGTCTGGTTCCTATCAATATATAAGAATTTAATCCAGGTATCAACAATTCATTATATTAATTTTATTTACGTAGCAATCCCACTCATCTAAGCATCACTTAAAGAAAACCTTGCCAATTTTCTTCCTTTAGCCCCAACAAATATGAAATGATATCCCTTCAAACAACCTATAATTGGTATGCCAAAAACTGTATGGGAGTTTAGTTAAGGGCAACAAGGCTACGGAATATGATTTATACAAAACACAACAAAGCAGAAAAAAATTAAATGTGAAACCAGAAAGCTTATATTTTGGAAAAGTAAAATGGTTTTTACCTGGCTGGCCTCGTGCACATCTGTCACTATAGGAATGTCATAAGCTACTTTAACCTTCTCGAGTATCTGAGGAAAAAATAGCAAAAATAAAGAAGGAAATTCAGTTAACTAAGATAAAATAGCTTTATCCAGTGCAAAATTATATGATTTAAACATAGTTAAACATTACTATGAAGCAACTTACATGTCAAACAAACATACTAGATGTGTATTGCCATACCGACACTTGTGCTAACCAAATGCCATAGTTCTTCATATACTACAAGATGGCTTGAAACTTTACTAGTGTTACTATAGTATTTTTTTTCTCGCTTTAGCTACAGAAATATCTAGGACCGCAAGAGATGTTAATTGACCGATTGAAGTACTGTTGTTTTATATCCTTGCAAATCCTTACAAGGGAACCACATTTCTAAGGGTATGTTTGGATTAAGGTCTTCGAAGGGAGGATTTTGGAGAGCTAAGTCTATATTTGATTATATATTTGAGATTTAAAAAACAAAATGAAAGAATAACACGATAGATGATCATACATTTCAAATTTTCAATCACAATTTATTTTTAGAATATTTTTATAGCTTACTTAACTTTAAAAAGAAAAATAAGTTCTCCCATCCCAAGTCCTCCATCCTAATATACCCTAAAGGTCCTGCAAGAAGGTGCACATATGCCACCTCCAGTAACATTTGACTCAAAAACCTCTAGGGATGAGTGGAGCCATACACAACATCAAGGACAATGTTAAGATCCCATATAGGCAGATATATGGCCAAAGTACCCCTTATAGGTTACAATGAATTGGATGGCCATATCCCTTTGAGCTTGCTTTTGGGGTTGTGTCAGTATCATACAATTTTCTATTGCTTATGTTATCAGATAATCTATAACAACTATAATCCTCGAGATGCAAACAACAAAATTATGTTATGACAATTAAGTGTTAGAAATATGAACCTTCAATCCCTCAACCATCCCTGGGCCACGAAATGATTTTGACGATGTCCGGTTAGCTTTGTCAAAGCTTGATTTGAAAACCAATGGAATTCCAAATCTGAAAGATACATGTATATTCAAGATCATGTCAGCTGTCAAGATAAAACCAAATATAAAATCTACTAGCCATTTTACTTTACAAGTTAATTTGCACTAACCATGCAACCTTGTACTTCTATAGTTGTTATCATGTCTATACTTTTGATTTTGAATGACAACAGTGTAGAAAACTTTTACACTGACAATGGATCAAAACTCAGTCTTTTACTCCAAATATAGTGAAGAAAAAAGATTTAATTTCACACAAAATACCAGAAACACTTACTTTCAAATCTAAGGGTTTTACACAAGTACCTACTACCTAGGATGAGTTGTGAAACATTTACTTGATCTTCATTAAATTAAACTTCAACATATTTCCAAAAATTCATAGCGAAATCAACAAATAGATGTTTCACATTTCCACCTGCCCACATTATCAATGACCTAAAAGATTTCCATTTGATCACCTTCATTTCCCTACTATGTAGCACCAACACTTCTGATTGAAGTCACGTATCAGTGTCTGACACCGACACATTACATTACATTACACCGGATCACTTTTATTTTCTCAAATTATTACATATCTATGAGTCAGTGTTAGTGGCATGTGCCGTGTCCGTGTCAGTATTTTTCCATTTGTGAAAAAAGCATAAGACTTGAAAAAGAAATGACATACTTAGATGAAATAGTCTTGATGTGCTTAGCCATCTTCATTATATGCTCGTCTGATTCAATCACATTGGGACCAGCTAACAGGAAAAACGGGTTTGCAGCCTAATGGATTCAAACAAAAACAACCCATCAGATGTAAAAACAAAAAAAATAGCATTTTGATTATGACCCATAAAACTTAACATTCGAGAAATTCATAATCAGAAAGAAATGACGAACCTTGAGCTGGTTATATAACAATGCCGATGGATCCATTTGGTGAGAAAATGAATCTGCAGGGGAATGAAAAGCACAGAAACACTGATCAGTGATTTAAAAAAAAAAATAGTAATGTGATTGATCTTTGGGGGAGAGAGAGAGAGATGTTATTGGAAATGAAGAGTACCTTGTAGCTTGGTTGATGGTGAAGAAGAAAACGATAGAATGATGTTACGAAAGGAAAGAAATTTGTTGCTAAATAATTGTCGGTGAATGATTCAGTTACTCATCGGTAAAGAGGAAGATTCTATGAAGCTGTGTTTTTTTCTTCCTTTTTCAATGAACACCCAATTTTAACTTGTAATAATCATTTTGGTCACCGAATGGGTAACGGAGCGTGACAATAGTCTTTGAATGTATCAAAATATTAAAATAATTTATGCATTTCGTTAGTTAAAATAGTCTCTGATATTAAAATGTTTCATTAATATTGTCTCATAGCAATCCTTCAATATAATTATTTATTGTCATATCAATGTTCATAAATACTTACTTATTGTCATTTCAGTCAGTATATGAAAAGAGTTAATGTGAGTATTGAGAGATTATTTTAGCGTCAGAGACTATTCATTATACATTTAGTGACAAAGTGACTATTACCTAATTTTATAATTATGATCTTTTTTTCTCACTTCAATTTAATTTGGAAAAAAATATACTACACTAATTCCCAACATTTTTAACTTAAGAAAAAACTAGTTTCTCTTATCTTTTATAATAAGTTGGCATGGTTTGTCTTTCATATAGAAATATTAAAGACTGACTTGAGTATTATTTTTTGTAAGAGATAAAATTTAGTTGAAAGAAAATTGAATAAATTGGATCTTTACTTTATTTTTTTTATTAGGGCCGGGGTATCAAATAGTGTGTCTCAATCATGTGTATTGTGTACTGGGAATTTCTTTTTTTAAAAATAATATGCTATTATATCAAGCATGAAAATAAATTTAATAGATTATTAATTTATGGAGAAAATTACACCCGTTTAAAAAAAGTTGTCGCAAATTATTTTGAAGTGTAAGTTTATTCAAGCTGGTCAAATGCAATAAACTGTTTTTTTGCAATAAACTGTTTTTTTTAAGAAGAAAAAAACACGTAAGCTGTGTTAAAATTAGATGATGTTAGCAATACACCAGTTGAGCCTATCAAATGTGTTCATTGCATTGGAACTTCTTCTCCAAATCTTTTTCCCTCGTTTTTTTTCACGTGTATTCATTCCAGAGGGAGTATTCAGCTACAATCAGTGGTCCTCACATGATAATGAACAATAACAATACAGGATAATGCTCAAGATATTTTTACATCTCTTCGTTCGTCTGTTTTTTCTTTCTCCTGATAATGTGAGTTATTTTGTGTGGAGTTTGGGTTGTTTTTTTTTTGTGTGTGTGGAATTTGGGTTGCTGGAGGTGGAGTTTGAACCATAGGTAAATGATTTCGGTGTAGGGTTTTGTCGCGGTGGAGATTTGATATTTGTTGATTGAAACATTTTCAGCTCCAGAACTAAATTGTGGTCTCAATCCAACTCCATTCACCATGGCTTATATGCTTAGATCACTCACTAAAGCGGTATGAAAATAATGGTAGCGTTGGCATGTTATTATTATTGTTATCCACTATCATTCACATGAGTTGCAGATACAACAGTGCTGCAATGCATCAAAATTAACCCAAAAAAAATAGTGAATGGCTCATGTTTCGTTTATACCATCTTAATTGCAAGAAAACATTCCATATCAATTATGAACTACTCTACCACTTATTTGACATTGCCAAAGTAATATCCACTACAATTCTGTAGCCAATAAAAGGGTACATCAACAAATGATCGAACTAGTTTAATGTACAATAAATACCTGGTTAGCCATATGAACAAATGAGTAAACAATTTAAGCCAAAGAATCACAATGAGTTCAAATTTCTACAAGCCTATCAAACGTTTGAAGAGTGCGAGTGCAAAGTCGAGCATCAACCAAACTCGGCAGTGGTAAACAATCTTGAGAATCAAGCAACAACCTTACTTAAATTCATATTGTAGCCCGGCATTTATAGGAATTGCCAGTCATCCTCATTGGTGCCTGCATCATTAACAAGGTTCATACTAAGCGAATCATCCTCTTCGAATCTAGTGTCGTCACCTGACACAGAATTACTTGTGACTTGCATTGGGAGACTCCTAGACTGAGCTACAGTGAATAATGGTGCACCGTTTGATTCTTCTGCAAGCTTAGTTGCTCGGGAACAAAAATCATCAAAATCATCTGGTAGACAACATAAACAAAGTAATGTCAGTTAACAGAAAGTTTAGATATTAGCCTTGCCACAATTAAACTAGTTATGCCAAAATAACGGCAAACCTTTGTCTCGGCAATAAAATCCAATAGCCAAAGATGGGTCAATTGAATCTAGAGGCATGTGCCTGCTAATGCTGTTAGGAGTCTATAAAAGTTAGATATACAACAAAAACAACCAAGCCTTATCCCACTAAGGGGGGTTGGCATAAACGTTAGATATAAAGACGAATTAACAAATTGCAGTTGACTGTAAGAAAATGAATGTTAGTAAAAAGCTTACTTGCAGTGATATGATGATGTATTAGGCTCTTGAGTATCCCCAGTAATATTAACAACCTGAAAACCATTTAACATGTACTTAGTGACCTGCGAATCTTCACCTATCAAAAAACAGTCTGATCACTGTATTTTTAAGTTACAACAAACAGCAAGGAAACCAAATAGGATTTCACTCCTCCCAACCACTACTATCATCATTGACTCGTCTTTTCTATTCTACATTTTTCAATTGAATTGTTATGCACTGGCTTCTTTTCTTTCCTTTATATATTGCACTCATTTCTTTTTGTTTCCTTTAAATATGACCCCAGTTTTGTTTAATTTACAACCGGTGCTCATATTGGCACTTAGTGAAAATAAAAATGTATAGTTTTCTCCTATGCACGAAAATACATCTCAAGCTCTCTTGTAAACCTGTAAGTGCTATCACATTTGCTTCCAGAACTTACATAACGATAATTCTACAACAACAATTATATCAAAAAAATACTGAAAAAAAGGATAATCCTGCATACCGGCTTAACTTCATGTGGATCAAGGTAGAATGCCTTATCATTCTGAACACCAATAATGTATGTTGAAGCACCTGGTTTTCCACCCAAGATTCCAAGGCTCTGAGGAAATTTAAAAGTTGACTGCAATAAAGGAATGTACCTGATGACAGTTTATAATAGCAAATCATCAGTGATTGCACTATCATGAAAACTGAACAACTTTCAAATTATATTTTAAAAACTACACAAGCCAATATTCAATCAAAATAGACAGCTACAAGACTGAAATATTATGTGTATCCATCATACACCTAATTATTATCTCTGTTATGTATTAACTCATTAGACAAAGATAGAGAAACCAATCATTTTACATCACGAGGGAGATATACTTATAGTTTGAACCTATTAATAGATGTGTATCTGTAAGGCAGATGATGCATAATTACAACATAGAAGTTTTACCAACAGGGAAGTTTCTATCTGTGATTCAACTTCCATAAAAGGTGTAATTGATAGTATAAGAAAAGGGTGGAAGGAAATATTGTAGCTTTGAACATATTTAGTCACTCCATGGTAAAATGTAATGCGAATTTCCATGTTTATGTTGGCTTATTTGATTTAAGAATTACGATAAAGGAACTTCTCTTATGGATTACCACTTCTATTGTGTAAAAGAATCCAAATAGACAGGCAACACGTTAAACCAAGCATAATCATATAAAAAGGTTCAAATGTGAATCAATTATTTTGTATCATAGAACCTTGAAAATGTCACACACCTTAGATTGACTTTATCAAGTCCTAGAACCAAAGGAACCAATAAAAGTAGAGGAGTCCAAGGAAGTAGGCCCCTTGAAAACTCTGAACAGCGTTTTGAGGCATCTTCAATGCAGACAACCGGTGCTCCACCTCGTTCCCCGTCTTCATCTCCAGAAACAACGTAAATAGCCATTGGAAGTGGCTGTTCTCCTTGCTCATTCTTCTCCCTCTGGTTTCGAGCTAGAACTTCCCATGTGCGACACATAGCATATGGCCCCACCCATGACCCAACAGCTAGACCATAACCTTTACCAGCTTGAAGAAGGTTGTGGATAGAAAAAGCAGCCGCCTCGGAATCACCAAATAGTTGCAAGATGTCAATATATTCTTTATCCACTGGCTGTAAATTATAAATATACAATAATGAGTGAACCTAATAATGACGTTATACTCAACACAAAGGCGCAAACACAAAAATAACAAAAACAAAGGTATAAAAAGAACAATCTAATTGCTGACACGTTGCATATCAATCACCTGACCTTGTCAACAGTTTTTCTCCACGATCTACCTAATTTGTGAAAAAGTAATGCCTGAATATGACAAAGCAGTATTAGTAGTGTTAGTTCGAAAGGGAAAAAAAAAATCAGAAATTTAAGGTACAATGCGACAGAAAAATTGCTGATAAACAAACATTAAATAGAAAGCATAATACCTGAGCAACAAGCATCTGACTGCTTCGAAGCATACAACCCCAATTAACATCACTAGTATACTTCGAATCTTCAATTGCATCAAAGCCTATAAGGTATGTATATTAAAACTTGTTAGTTTACTATCTACCATCTAAACATCGCATAAAAAGGTAATATACATTTTACAGACCTTTCCGGTAAGTTATTAATATTTTAGAGAAAAAATCTTGCTCAAATGCTGCAAACACGTTACGAGTATCTACATCTCCAGTTGATTCATGCTGTGAAATTTTATGGCAGACACCTAGAAGCCATATATCGCCATCAGAGCTCGAAACGTCAGTCCTGCATGACCCCAGTACACGCTCCTGAAATCTCCTCATTGAACCGCTACTAACGACTTTCCTCACAGCAGCTGCCCACCCACTATTTCGAGAATGAACTGTTTTCTTTTCAGAAGACGATGATTCACTATATGTTTCATCGACTGAAAAACCAGATGTAAAGAAGGTTGACCATAAGGAAGCCTTGGGAAACTTACTATCACTAGACCCTGCCTTTGAAGAGGCGGGCACCTGAGTAGTATCAACAATCTCGGTTGAGCTTTTAGAAGAACACTTTGCAGCAACAATCCTATCACATAAATCCTTCAATACCATTATGAAGCCACATAAAACATAGGATTTGGCTCATAGAAGCGAACCAAGTTTGTGCCAATATCTGCAAGTAAAGAGGTGAATGATGAAATGAACATCCAAAGATATACACTGATTATTATTCATCGACAATCCAATAGTGTCATAACATCTAAAAACAACAGACAAGAAACTTTTCTTAAGCTAGGCTAACATATTATTCAGCTACCCTAAAATCCCATCATAATCTGCATTGATGAAAAACGGATCCAAACGAGACATCTCCCCTTTGACTTGAAGTCCAACTTGATGATAATCCCTTCCCAGCAAAATCCCCTAAGCCCAAGTCAAGTTCAAGCCCTCACACTTCAAATGTACACATCCTGAAAAAACACAGTTTTCGTGCCATCTGGATTTGTACTTCCAGAATCATGTCTGATTTTTAAGAAATATGGGGCGCGTAAAGTTGCTCCCTAAAAATGCTACAATTTAATCATGTAGGTTGACTTTTGCCAGCCCCTTTGGCATCCTATATATGCCACTAAACAGAAGCATAATCTCTTATTATGTGATTAAATTACACCATAATCAATCATAAACCATATTTCGATCCAATTCATTAAATTTGGCTTTTTGAATAAACAATAAAATTGGGGAAGCTATAGAAGTTCAAAAAATCGAAACTTTTTTGACATCATGAACATAAAAACTTGTAATCTTAACAATGAATAACAATCATTAATCAATTATTACAAATATACATAACTATCTTAAACAAAACAAAAACAAAAAAACACATTATACAAACACAAAATCGATGCACAGAATCAATTACATCATCAAACATGTTGAAATTTCATAAGAGCTTCAAAGATAACAAATAAACATCACGAAACTATGGATGAAAATTGAAAGATGAAGAAAACCCAAAAACGGAATCTTTTGAGAGACCCAAAATAGAATTTATACTGAAGGCGTATAAACCAACGATGATGGAAAAAGTTAAGCATCTTTACAACGAAAACGACGAAAATTGAGACAAAAAAAAATAATTTTTTTTAATAAATAAAAAAATGAATTAAGATGGAAAATTGAAGAGAATAAGGGATTGGTAGCGTACGTGGATAAGGATTTGTAGCTGAAAGAGAATGATGAAGAAATTTTGGATCGTGAATTGTTGTTGTTCAGGTATGCGACTTGGTTCGGACTCAATTTTTGATTTTCTTCTGTTTTCTCTCTCAACTTTCTTAGCTATTTGTCGCTAAATCTACGTAAAACTCATTGAGTAAAAGTGTGAAACATATAGTAAATTTTTAAAGGAATTTATAAAAGATGGTCAAAAAAATTTTACCAAAAAATAAAGCAACAAATAGAGAATAGCAAAAATATCAAAAAAATATATATAATATATGTATTTACAAAAAAATTGGAAAATATGGACCCCATTTGGTGATTTGTCCACGTGAGCTTAGCTCACTTGGTAATAGATAATGCATATTATATACATGAGTTGGGGTTCGAACCCAGACACCCCACTCATTCACCTTTAAAGTGAATTTCTTTAGCCGCTAGGCCATTTGACCAAAAAATAATAATAAATAAAAGTGATTTTGACATAGAATAACTTAGAGATTATGTTTTAGAGATTTTGTGAAAAATCATAATCTATTTTGCATTTGTTTACCGTAATAAAAATCATTTTTTGTAAACAAATAATCTAGTTTGTTTGGATACAACTATATAAAAGGGATTTTTTTTGTTACAAAATTAGTTCAATCTTTTAAATCATATTTTCTCTCTCCTCTAAAAAAAATCTATTTTTTGGGAAGCTGCTCTTAACAGCTTCTCATTTGAAGCTATTTTTAGATTATTTTTAGATTCTGATTTTTTAAAAAATCTATAACAAACGGTTAAAAGTGATTTTTTCTTTTTAAAAAGTAATTTGTTTTTTAAAAAAAACTTTAACAAACGGGCTCTATGTCTTGTTGCCTTGTTGGAGTCAATTTTCATTTTTATAGAGAAAATTTAGAGCGAGAGTAGAGTTAATTTTCATTTCGGTGTTTAGAAGCATGGTTATAAATTTAGTCTTTTAAATTTACAAAACATACACCAGTGGAAGCTTTAGATAATTTAATTATCTGCTTGGTGAAGAAAGAAGATGTAGAGTGGTGGTTCACGTTCCTCAGGTGTGGAAGAGGTTGAGTTTTTGCGACAGAGGGGAAAGGTGCATGTAGGTACATTAGATTCCAACGCTCGAGTCGGTATTTGAGAGAGGTGGTTAAGTGTAAAAAGTGGTGAAAATAAAAGTGTACTTTGAGTTACCTTTATATAGACGTGGATGACTCTAATTGTCCTCGTAATCCAAAGGAGTAGTTAGAGATGTGTTGGATGGCGGAGATTAGTTCGGGGCTTGCTCCTTTGCGGTAGTCCGCATAGGCCTTTGCGTGCATCCTCATTGTCTTCTTCCATGTGTGTTCTTGGGCTTAGGCCTTTGAATGGTTTTCCATGGGCTCTTGTCAGTCCTGAACAATTTATGAAAGCAAACTCTAATTAAGTATGGGAAGTTATACCCCACACCCCTACTATTGTATCTTTACCCCAACATTTTACATAAACTACCAAATTTACCCTTTATATAAAATTAAACACATTTCACCCTTTCACGTTCACCCCTTCTTTTTTGGAAAAAACAGGCTGGAAAAAAGAAAACTTCCACTCCCAGCAAACAACGGTAAGCTTTCTTTGCCAAAATCATCATCAATTGTTGATTGTTCTCATAATCGTTTCCTTTTTCTCTGTTCTTTCTCTTGATCCTTCAATGGAATTATTGATTGAGGTTTTAGGTTTTGTGGGTTTGTCAAGGTTTTACGGGGTAGTGGGTTACCATAATCCTTCATGGAATCGTGTTATGAGTTGTTTCCATAATTGATTTTCGAATCATTGATTCCCGAAAAACGCATGCGAAGCGTTCCGGTTGATTTTCCGAAAAACGCATAAATATGGGGTAAGGAATGGTAGTTTGCATACAGAGTAGTCTAGATTAATCTTGGTGGAAAATATTTGTGTTGAGTAGAGAGGGGTGGTGGTAGTTCTCTTAATTTGTTCTCTAATGGCTTGTCAAAGGTGGTTGAAGATGGTAGAAACATTTTGTTTTGGTTTGAAACGTTGGGGAGGGGGTTGAAGTTCTTAAGGATAGATTTGACATAATCTTTAGTATATCCACCAATAAAAGGTGACTGCGGCGAATATGTTTAAAGTGATATGGATTGGAGGTGGTGTTTTCCTCTAGGATCCGTTTGGTTCGAGTGTTTTGGAGGGAAGGGGAGGGGAAGGAAGAATTTTAATTTAAAGTGTTTGGTTCAATTTTTAGAAGGGGAGGGGAGCAAATTTTATTGCAATGTCAAAATTATCCTTATATTAATTTAAAATCTCAATATTATCCTTGTAACAACATTTATTATTATTATTATGTTATATTATCCTCGAAACAACTTTTACTATTATTAGGTCATAGATTATATTATCTTGTAACAACTTTTATTACTCATTGTAAAACCATATTACTAATTCATTATTCCACCGTCTATATCGTGTTGTTATAGATTACATCGTTATTGTTTCGTTACTTTATTATCCTTATTTAATTAAGTTTAAGGGTAAAATAGTAAAATAATTTTAAAGTCTCTCCCCTCCCCTTGT
>Ga0228710_1006964_pt1 | contig 16895 bp, 8 predicted proteins | sample MedpolnodulmetaG_FD_177995 | JGI IMG/M metagenome (GOLD analysis project Ga0228710, IMG submission 177995) | Root nodule microbial communities from Medicago polymorpha collected in Santa Monica, California, United States - pink nodules | ecosystem: Host-associated > Plants > Roots > Nodule... | reverse complement strand
TTTTTTTTTTTTTATATTTTTTTTTATATATATTGTTTTTTTTTTTTATATATATATATATATATATATATATATATATATATATATATATATATATATATATATATATATGTAACATGTATGTGATCGTAGATTAATAAATACCTTTACCTGAAGAGTTTGATATGTATGCGTATAAATTTGTTTTAGACTGTTTAATGATGTGTTATCATGACAATTAACGAATTTATCTATCTATTATATGTAATTGGAGAATAGTGTGTAAACCTAATGCTCAACCCTATCATTCAATTTGTCTATTTTGCCTTTCTTTTTTGTCACCTCAATCCAATTTTTTCCTCTCAGAAAAACTCCTCCATCATTAAAACTCTCAATTAGCTTTGCATGTCAATCCCTATTCCAACCTCTTAATTATTGATTGTATGTTACATTACAACTCCTAAATGCACATTTTTTTTCTATACTAAACTTCTATGATAAAACTAAGCTTGAGGCAAAAAAATTCTTACTCACATTGAACCTCATATGATAAAACTAAGCTTTAGGCTTTTTTGCCTCAACTAATTTTTTTACTTTCAATGGTTTCCTTAAACGAGTGAGTTCAATTTTACTCACATAAACTTCTTACTTGTTAACATACCATTAAATACATATTACATAAACTTCTTATTCGTTAACATGCTTTAAAAAAATATGTCCTTATTTATCTCTAACAAATTTTGCTAAAAAAAAATCTCTAACATAAATAAGAAGTTGTTATTTTTGCTCATATTGCATTTGTTTATCATAGTTGGTGGCTTAGCCCTTTTGTTTGTTTGAACATCGATTAATTTCTACTTTTTGGTTTTTGTTTCAGTTGTTACTTTTGTAAGACTTTGGTGTTCTACTTTGGTACGTCTTGTGCTAGATAAAATGTTTTTTTCTTGTTAATTTATTTCATTTTGACTTGTTAAAAAATAAATAAATTTGTATTTTCAAATCAAAATTTTTATTAATAGATTCACTAAAAGGAAATGTTCACAAGTGTCTTTAGAGTACTTGATAAAAAATTTAAAGTAAAATTTCATCTTATGATTTGTGTATTCAACACATTGAAATATATATAAAAATAACTTTTCCTATATAAAAGTTATCAATGGTTTTTATTTTTGAATCTTTAACAAATACTTTAATGTTTTGTTTGCAAGTTTAGAGGGAAAGAGATGAGAATGTTCTTGAAAAAAATGAATAAGTGAAGAAATAGAGGACATTGGAAATAGAGGTCTTTGGAGAGTTTATTTTTCTTCAAAATATAAAACTCTCCTCAGTTGAGTAACTAACGGGGTTTGGAAGAGTTTATATGAATTCTTCAAGTTTAATCTATTTTGTTATAATTTTTTTTTACTATTGTTATAATATTGTTAAAATTAAAAATATATTAATCATAAACATTAATTTATCACTCTCTACAAAAAAAATATGAAAGATTTTTCAATTTTTTCTTATATTTCTCACCTTGCAAATTTTTTTTTTCCCTCTTATTCAAACTCTCAAACAAAGCCTAAAAACACTTGTTAGCAAGATATTTCTTTAAACAATGCTTTTTAGACATTAATTAGTTTGCGAAATTTTTTGAACAAAAATTCAAAAACTATTTATCTTTTAAAAAGGAAAAAACAAAATCAGACTATAGACATGTCCCATCGGTTACGTTGTATAGAGTTACTGTACTGACAGTGCTTATGTCCTATAGGGCTAACGTAGATTCTGGTTGGGGTCCATGTTAACTTAACACGATTCTTTGGTGGAATCCAAACATGCAATGACTTTTTCACCATAAAAAATTGATAATCACTTTTCTTTAAAGAAAAAAATATATATAATCAACTTATTTTCCGTTATAACAAATTAAATATGACTTTCCTGCAAAGATAATTTTATCATTTACCAGAACGTCGATCTGTGTGTCGCACGAGTCTTTAGAATTAAAAATTGTAGTATATTTTAAACAATTGATATTTAGTTTTTTTAAGGAGAAAATATTTTTTTTAATGATGAAACTATATATCATTTTTTTGTAATATCCCTCTGGTTTAGAGAAAAAGAGGGATTTGGTAATCTGGAGTTCGATCGAAAGTAATTAAAGTTTGATTAAGAATTGTTCTCCTAGAATCGAACTCAAGTTCTCTTGAACAATTCATTATGTATGAAACTCATTAACCATTTGAACTCAATTGTTTAATTTATGAAACACTATCATATGACATTTATGTTTGCAATGAGAATAGAAAATAGAGGTGGAAGACAATACATTAGAACAATTGTCTTTAAAAAAAAAAGGATTGATGGAGAGTATCAAAACTCATTCACTATGCTCATTTACAACACAATCTTAAACATCTTTGTGTTCCACTATCATCAATTGGTGTGACTTATATTCCCTTTCTCTTCTCTTTCCACTTGACTTGGTTGATGGAGTATTAACATCTTTTAAACAATCCTATACAAAACGATAAAATTAAAATTAAAACAAACTTTGAATTTCCTTTGTGTGTGTGATGGACACAAACTTACATGATAGCCTAAAAGCAAAGTTGGTTTATTGTAGAATAATAAAATATTCGGTAAAACACCTAATATAACATTGATTTCAAATAAGAAAAGAATGGCAGCACCTTAATACAACTCAATTGACCACATGGTTCTTATAGAAAAAGAATGTCCACATAGCACAACCAAGATTTAGAAAGTACAACTTACGCCAGGCATTGAGGAGAGGATGAGGATATAGGACGCCGAAGTTTAGCTCACAAAAGACTCATGACCACATTGCACACACCAGACAAAAAACATACTGAGCTATCAATTCCTTTTGAAAGGCTAATCACAGCTAACTATAACTTATAACACCTTTAGATCCTATTAGAGAATCAATATCAACTGATCAATACAACTACTATTAGTTACAATGCATATTTTTTTATTAATTTTTCTTCACATGCTTCTAGTTTTTGATAACCCAATTCTTATGAATTTCTTTGTTATGGAAGAACACTAAAGTTAAAACTATTAACTCCTCAATGATAGCTTTATAAACAAAAGTAGAACCAATAGAAAGTCCTCGAAATATTTTCTAAAGAGCAATACATATTACTATATTTGACAAAAAAATAAAATATTAGTGTGACAATATTATGGTCTTGGTCACAGGGCTTTGACAAAAAAATAAAGTATTAGTGTGACAATATTATATTATGGTCTTGGTCACAGGGCTAAAGTATAGGATCAGAATAAATTACTTTTAAGTTAAATCAATATGCATATATATAACATTTATTTTTTTAGGTTGTTAAACGTTACAAATATGCATAAAAATTAGCCATGTGCACCCAAGAAAAACGGCATGGATGTCCTCACATGGTAGCAGGTTGGGTGCAAATTAGTAAGTTATTTCCATATCAATTCAAATGCATTTTAGTGGACCAAATCATAACTTATACGAAAAGCCAAAGGAAATATAGTAAATTGATGAGGAAAAATATGTGACATATATTTATAATTTCTCAATTACCCCATCCAAACACACTCTTAAAGTATAAAGATGTAAAATAAACCAAAAAAACAAATATCATCATATGTACTTGCTAGCATCTCAGAAGCAAAATGAGTCTCCTCCACACTACAAAAATGAAGAAAAGCCTATGTGAGAGTTCCACAAAGATAAAATCAATTAGTCTTTAATGGAGATGAGATATAAGAAAACCTATCACTATTTTCACCAAGTTCAATTTTAGGGGACCTTTTTAGGTTGATATACATGACATACATGACTCATCATCTTCATTAAAAATAGACAACAACTAACTACAAAATAGACAACAATTAACCATAATCCAAAAGAAAGCATTGCAAAAACATCAATTAATTTTCTTTATTTGAAACTGTTTTCCTATAATTAAATCTGTTATTTTTTAACATATTCATTGTGCAGCAACGCATTCATACTTTGGCATCCACTATAAACATATCATCTACTTCAATCTTAGCAATAACAAAAGAATAGAAGAAGAATATTAAGGCATCTACTTACTTACATCAGTGACAGAAATTACCCCAATCTCTTTCTTTTTATTAACTTATACTACCACCTGAACTAAGTTTTTTTGCAAGCTACATCTCTTATGGAGCTAAAAAAAAGCATGATCCTCTTGTCTTGTTAGTTTCAAGTATAGTCTGATATAAGCAAAATATTTAAGGTTCAGTCTTTAATATAATGAAAAGAGTTATTATGACTCATTCTTACGATGTTCCTATTGATCGCAGAGCTGAAAAATTGCAGCTTAAAGTTTTTTTTTGTTGAGAAATTGCAGATTAAAGTTTTAAGAGGACAGTTGTTATTTTCGACTTTGTTATCTAGAATATATCCTTTTCATAGCAAGTTCGTATAACATTGGCAATGTCATCTTATAACATATTCCTCGAGGCAGACTACACTTCAATTCATATAATATGTTCATCGAGACAGACTATACTTCAATTCAATTTCTTCATATTTATATCTAATAAGCATAAGCATTTGGTTACAATTTTATTTTACTTCGTATAACCTGAGTTTTGAAAACTAAAGTTCTTATAATATGAAGAGAATAAGGCTAATATAGAAAGAAATTAAATAACATAATGCATCAGAGAAGAATCTAGTTGAAGCCACACATGCTCTTGCAATTTTGGCGAAATGCGACATTAATGAAAAACAAACAAATTGCTATAACAGTAAAAACAAACTAAAAAACTCATGATGAAATAGAGTGAGAGAGAACTAAGCCTCGTGAGCAGCATTTTGTGCTTCTCGTAAAGCTTGTCAGCAAGGTTACGAAGTATGGTCGTCAACATCAATTGTCCACCATGCCCGCCATGGAAACAACTTCTCAATCGATAACCATACTTTGAGCAATGATAGTCCTACTTCTACAAAATAGATTATGGTTGTTCAAAGATGCATATGTGAAACATATTTAACATCAACATGGCGTGTAAGTGATCAATTAAATTGTATATAAGAGACTTGGCTCACCCTGCATCAATATAAGTCACTTTAGGGACAATTTGATAATGTTGTCAATTGTAAACCCAGTTGCTTTGCCTAATATTCTTTCAATTTGTCTCCTTTACTTTACTTTCACATTGTTTCTTCTTCCTATTCAAAACCAAAGCAATAAATAAGAACCTAAAACAACAAAACAGAGAACGAAGAGGGTGTGTTCCTATATCTATATGTTAAGAGTCCCACATCGGATAGGTGATGGCCTGACAATGTGTTTATAAGTGGGGGTAATCCTCACCTCACAAGCCAGTTTTGTGGGGTTGTGTTAGGCCCAACCACGATTCCTAAGAGGAGGCATGATGTTTGATCGCTTACTTCCAAGAACTGCCTACACACATCGCAAAATAACATCCAGTTAATGTCAAATCATAGTAAATTCACATCAGATTATCTATACTCTACAAAATATGATGAGGGAGAGACTTCTTGTCTAGGGATAATTTTGAACAAAGAAAAACTGCTTCGGTGTCTTCCACGTCACCTCCCCCTGCACATAATATTCTATAATCACATGTTACAAATTATGATAGTTGAGGAGGTTGACAGGGAAGATGATAAGACGAAATAAATCTGTGAATACTTTCTTACGATGCATATGTTAGTTTCGTCTGTACACTTTCACTGAAGCCAACAAAGAATGTGTTTGTTTCTAACTTCAATTTCACCCTCACACAACACTCTACAATCACATGTTTAGAATTATGATAGTTCAATATAGACATCATTTATAATAATGTTTTAAATAACTATAAAACAAAATACAAAACATAAACACTACTCACTTTCCATGTTAATTGTTTATAGTTAGGGCAACAGATTTTGGGACCACATCTTCAAACGATACCAAAAACATCCTCACTCTTGACTAAAACAGATTCCTTTGGCTTCAAAAAGATACAAATTCAAGCTTTGTAACAATAAAGCACATGGAACGACCCAAAAACCTGTTGCAGGATCAAGCAAATAATTCATTAAAAAATAACAAATAAACTACATTTACAAATCTTATGTTCATTGAAAAATAAGAAAGGAATATCTTCAGGAACTATAGACAGCACCAAATCCTACAAAAGACCATAAACAAAGCAAGATAAAAAAAGTCAAGGTTGGATTGACGCAGTGGAGACTGCAAATGATGATCGAGCGTGACGCAATCAAGCTGGGAAAACGAAGGATCCGATGGGGTGGCATGCATGAGAATGGAAGGAAGATGAGAGAAGAATTATGGCGTTAAAGAACGTTTCAGTTTTGGCGTCAACTGGTGGTGTGAGGAAGCCGAAGCAGTTTTTGATGAAGAGAAGACAGTGGAGGATTTGAGAATCTTAACAGTGAAGACGGTGATAAGGAAATGTTGCATGCTTGAGAAAAAACAGTTAAATATTTAAACTATTAAGAATAGTAATTAATGTTACACCGATTACAATCATGTATGCATCAATACACATGATAGAATAATCATTTATTTTATGGGAAATTACACTCACCTCTTCCAAGGTTTGCTTAAAAAACACTAACACCCCATATGCCTTGCCAGGTCCTCATATTTCAATCTCTTGACCCAGCTTGATGAGGAGATAAAAAAAATGCTAATTTGAAAGACGAGGATGAAATTGATGATAAAGGTTCAAACTTTGAAGTTGTTGATAAACAATCTTCCCTGAAAATTTGACAAGGGACAAGGGAATGAAAGAGAATGAAATCAAATATTTCCCAAATTGCAAAAGCAGGAAGAGAATGAAATTAGAAGGGTTAACGGTTAAGTAACAATGTTAATTAAAAGGGAGGTGTTTGTCACTTTAGATAAAATTTAAGGGAGGTTGGTGTTTAATTGAAAAGTAGAGCGGGTGTTAGTGTTTGTTATGTAAGCTCATGGAAGGTGAGTGTAATTTCCCCTTTATTTTATTGTTATCATATCATATTTTTTGGACAACTATTTCGTAATAATTTTTTAAACCTCTAAAAAAAACTATTTTATGATAATTTTTAGGACAATTTTTCTCTCTCTTCTTATTAGACAAAAATAATAGATAGAAGAAAAAAAAGAAACAAAAGGAACAAAAGTATATAAAAATACAAAAGATAAGTTATTCTAAAATAGTTGTACTAATATCATTTATCTTTATTTTATCTTATGCATTAAATATAAGCTAAATTTTAATTTCTTAATTGAAACGTTCAGACCATTCCCAAAGAGGGCCTCAAACTTTTAAGACTTTGTATCTATTAGGTATTCTATGGGGAGAATTTTATTTTGGAGTTTTATAAAATCCAATATCTCAGAGGATCCTTATATCGAATGAGACTCACACTTTTTTAATATTAAAAAATTGAAATATAATGATGTAAAGTTATTGATTGTTGACTAACGAGTTCCATTTAAAAAATATGTGAGAGATGTTGGGTTAGAGGAATTGAATGCTTATTAAATACTGTTATTAAAAAATTATAAATGAATGATATGTACACATGATAAATATTTAAGAACTTAAAAATGAGTGTTTCGTTGTAAATGCTCACTTAAACGTAAAAGCTTCTAGAAGTTATTTTGTTGTGAGACCCGCCAAGAAATGTCTTGTCATTTCATCATACAATGGTGGCAGGTTAGCATGTGGAACTTTCACTATTTGTATTTTGGATTTGGATCGAATGTGGACAAGAATAAATTTATGGCAAACGAAATTATGCATTGCCATTGATCATTTTTTTTCTTTCGACAATTCAAATTATTCAATTGGTATCCTTAATTTTTACTGAATAAATCACCAAATTTATCCCTAACTTTGTTGAGGGCTCTTAAATATATCTTTGAATATTTAAGAATTTTATGACTTAATCAATTTTTTTTCATATTAGTCTTTCTAAGAATATTTTAGAGAATAAGTTAACATTGAAATTACAAATCAAATTGATAAGGATTTGTTAGAACATGGGGATATAATTGATAGGAAATTGTTAAATATAGAAACAAAGGTGATATTTTAACAGAGTTCCAGATTTTTTTAAATGCTCGCAATTTTCGCTATCTAATTAAGAACGTCGCACAGAGTTATACACTAATTTTATGGTTTATATTTGATTTTTATTCAATCTGAGATTATCTTTTTTCACAAAGTCTTTCATATATCTTGAAATAAAAATATCAAAGAACTAATTATGGTTATTACATATCTCAGATGTTGGATTTATCTTTTTTAAGTGTTCGTTTTGTAATACTACAGTAATTATAGAAGAGCTACATAGTGTTCAGTTTGCAAAATTACAACGTCTAAACATAATGTTGGAAAATTCACTTTGTTTCCAAACATGTACATACCGGTTAAGGGTGATTCATTGGTGGTATAAATAGATCAAGTATACTGTTTGTGTTCCGACTAGTTTTTAAGATTTGTTTAAGAGTTTGGAGGAGATGGAGATGAGGGTTTTGGAGGATGTGAAATATAAAGAAAAATGGAGAAATCTTTTATATTTTTTCAAAGAATGTATTTTTAGAGAATGTTAAATTAAAGCATATAATTAATATATATTTTATTTTAAGAATATTATAATAACATAGATTAAATTTGAAAAATTCATATAAATCCTTTAAAACCCCCCAAAACTCTCCTCCCCTCTCAATTTCTTCAACTTGCTCCTTCATTCCAAAACTTTTCCTTCCTTTCCCTTTCAAACTCGCAAACAAAGCTTAAGTTTTTTTATTCATTTTGATCATTGAGTTTCCAATGTTACAGTTTTAAGTCTTCCATGTCACTTTTCTGTTAGACCCTATAAAATTTGTTTTGCATGGCATGTTGTCATAATAAAGGCTTAAAGGTCTCATCTAACTATCCTTTGAATCATCCAATAGCAAAATCCATTAAGAATATAGAACATAGTTGCAACAGAGGAACCAAACCCAAGTTTATTTGAGGTGATTGCCTTGTCTTACGCCATGGTGCAAACAGGATCTAACCTCATGCACCATCTCAAGAGACATTGCATATCGAAAGATGCACAACCCAATATAAGGCCTCCTATATGTTACATTGGGAACCACCTCGTTCTTACCTCAGGCACAAACAAAGCATCGAAGCGCTCCACAACCTTAAGCAGGACGTCATTGTCCCAGGTCGGGGTGTTCGCGGTGCGGTTCGGTTTAGTTTTGAGGGTAAAAGTCATCCGAACTGCAAGATAAAAAAGCATTCGGTTCAGTTTGGTTCGGTTGATTTTAAAAATAAAATCCGAACCAAACCAATGTGGTTTGGGTTGGATCGGTTGGTGCGGTTTTTTTCGAGACGATACAATCTTTTGTTTCCAACATTAAAATCAAGTTAAAATGTTGAAATACAACATATTTTCAGCAATGTTTTAAATTTCATAAAATATTACAATTTCAATTTCATTTTACAATGTTTCCAACAACATAGACCAAGTTAAATACATGGACAAAACGTAATCCTATTTTGTAAGAAATGCAAAAGACTAAGATTTTATTATTCTCTAAAATTTCAAGTAGCACATAAATACGTTTTTTAAATAAAAAGCAAAGAAGAAATCTAACAAGTGAAAAAATATGTCATTTATAAAAGTTTTCATGAGTTTCTATGAATATTGGTCTAGGTTATATATGTTTAATTAACATTTTTCTTATGTTGCGGTTTGGTTTGGTTTGGTTCGGTTGATAAAATGAAAATCGCAAACCAAACCAAACTATGCGGTTGAGCAAGAAAATGATCCGATTACATCTGAACCAAATGCGGTTTTTTGCGGTTTCAGTTTGGATTGGTTCGGTTTGTGGTTTTTCTATTAGGTTGGTTTGGTTTTAAACACCCCTAGTCCCAGGAAGATCACATCTCATGAAGTTGTTCTCCCTCTCAAAGTTGTAAGATTTGAAGTCACATGATGTCCTACGTGAATAAGATGCATGCTCAAGCCAAAAGAATTAAAGCAGGAATAGCTAAATTGAGAAGCATAAGAGGAAACAACCTGGTTCTCCTCCAAAATAAAATAGTTAATGTGGTTATGACAACACCAATAGCTTAAGAGCAAAGATCGGGGACTAATCTTGAGGCCCTCCTAGGAGAAAAAGACATAAGAAAACACATGTCACGCTACTCAACTCTATTTTTCTTGAAATTAACAAAGATCGCATACCGAGATGCTTCCAACTTCTAACCAAGAAAGAATATGATAGTAAATTCGATCCACAAGGGCATGTGATCTTATTCAAGACATCAGTGCTAGGATGAAGATACAATAGGCCTCAGACATCCTAAAGTGCATGGTGTTCCCTTTCACCTTCAAACGAGCTCCTTTGGTGTGGTTCTCCCACTTACCAATGAGATCTATCAAGACCTTAAAATAACTAGTCAAAATCTTTGTGGCTCGTTTCACTAGGAGTCACATAACTCAAAAGAGTTCAACATGTCTAGTTGAACTAAAGAAAAGGCTGGATGAAACCTTTAGTACATCATAGATCATTTTAAAGACGATACATCCAAGTCAAAGACCTAAATTTGGTTGTAGCACTCCACACACTAATTAATGTCAAGTCTTAAAACAAGATTATTGGCCGATTCATTAGCAAAGAAACCCTCCAAGACTCTGGATGAGCTTTGCCGAACGACTCAATATCATAGTCTTTTTTCCCAAAATTACATACTTAAGGATGACAAAAAACAATAACCTTGATATATACTAATTTAATATTTTATTTTGCAAAATCAATTTAGTTACAAACTAAATACACCGTAAAATAAATATATTTACCTATAATAATATATAAAGGGTTACACCATTTTGAGGTGACTTTTTTCTTCTAGTTTTACCCTTTATTTAACTTATTTTATTTTATTTATTATTTTATTCTTTTTTATAATATTATTTAATTTTCTAATTTAAAAATAGCTAAACTCTACTCTATAATAGGATGAACCTCACTTAGAAACAATATTAAACACTATCAATTTTTTTTAACATAAAGTCGTACACGCATATAAAATTAACAATAGTTAAACCATATCCACCTAAAAGTACTTTAAATTATTATACTAAAAAATAAAAAAGTTGTCTTACAACGATATGATAGGGAAGAAAAAAAACTTGAGGCAATTCATTCCTCCAAGTCTTCTATATAATAGTCTCAAAATATATTAAAATAAGAATTTTGCTAAGAAATACCTTAAGAATATACACATTCGTAACACATTTTTTGGTAGTTTAAATAGACCTCACATTTTTTTTTTAATTATTTCACACAGTCCAATCATTTAAACAATTTCACTACATTTTTTAAATATTTATATAACTCATCAAAAACTTTAAAATGGATCACACAAAATCCCACGATGTATCAAAAGAGTATTTGGTTGGCTTTAAAAATAGGCAAATTCTATGGTACATCAAAAAATTTGAATATATTGGTACACCAAATCAATAAATTAATAGTTAAATGTGTTATTTTTTGAAGAGAAAAATTATTTTCTATCACCTATAATTATAATAATTAAATCTTATTTACCAAAAAAGTCGACGAAATAAAATTTAATTTTTCTGAATTTTTAGTACTCATAACAGATAATTTTGTCTATTTTTTACATTAAAATTTTAAAAAAAATTATTATGATTTTTATAAACAATGAAATGATGTTTTTTCTTATGAAATGACATTTTCTAAAATATAAATATCAATAAATGGCTCTTTGTCCCATAAAAATAATAGTTAATTTAAAGATTTTTGAAGTAGAAGTACTTGTAAACCTTAATTTACGGGTATACCGTATAAGTTCCTTTAAAAATATGTTCTAATTTATTTTTTTAATGCAATAAAGCATGAAAGAAGCGTGGACATGCATAGAAACGGCAGTGAAAAAAAAAAAGGAATTGACTTCAATGCATAATTATCGATGGAACTCTGACATGGTGTCCTTGGTTTTCTTGGGAAAAACATGTATAATTTTCCTCCTCCGTGAATTCAAAATAGGCACTAGCGGAAATGTGAAATATAAGTGTAATAACACAGAGAATTTTAACGTGGAAAACCTTCTCAATGTATGAAAGGGAAAAACCACGAGACCCTTGAGTCTCTTAAAATTTCCACTATAAAGATAATGGGAATACAACAACTTCATCTTTAGGTGGATCTCACTACAATATATCTCTCAATTTGTCAAGAACACTCTCACAAGTTGGCTCCCTATTTCTCCTACAAGGAAAATTTTCATGAGGATTACTTTCCTTTTGAGCAAGACTCTCTTTCTCGCTTACTCTTTGTTGTTCTTCTCTTGTGGTGTGTTGTGATTGTTTGCTCATGGTCATATTTATAGGAGAAGCAAGGCAAAGTTGCCTTACATGCATGAAAACACTTGTCATTTGCATTTCATGCAAAACACCAAGTGTCCCTTGCAATGCATGCACCACACCATGTGTCTCTTGACTCTTGCAATGCATGCACTACAACATGTGTTACTCATACACTACATCATGTGTACACCACGCACCACAACATGTGTTACTACTCATACACTACTCCATATGTAATTCATGCACCTTGCTACTTGTCATCACATGCAACCTTTCATTTTGCCAAATGTATGCTTGCCATGTGGCAATGGCTGGACCCCACATGTTTGGTGTAGGAACGGTAGAAAACTACAAATATTCAGGCTCTAGCATCCATATCCATGCCATTTAATTTGATCGTATAAATTAACTTCACTCTATATATTATATTACTTCATACTTGTCAATTATTTAAACAATTCAATTACATTTTTAAAATATCCATATAACTCATTCAAAATTTTAAAATGGGTCCAAGTAAATCTACAATATCATATCACAGCCCAAAAGTAAGTGTTCTTTTAAATTTACATATCATTTTATTCCAACACAAACATAAGTCATCGTAGTTCAATTGGGGAACAATGACCATTTTGAGAATGCTTTTCAAAACCAAATGTCAATACTTCTATGACACATTATCATTGGTTTTAATCAAGACACCACTAAATTCAACCGATTATCATGCTCTAAGTTCGTTGTATAAGGAACCTACAAAAATAATTTTTGTCTTGAAAATATCGGTCAAACACTTGTAAAAGTCACAAGTCATAACTACACAAATTTCTATGTAAGTATTTTTATTTGCCAAGTTTTCATCGTCAGTAGCATAATAGCCTCTAGTCTTCTCGTGTGGAACAACAAATACATGATTTTTCGTTGTTTACAATGCATCAATAATTTTTGTGGTTCAAATACCAAAAAAACTTTTATAAATTTATGTATTTGATTCATCTGTGGTCCACATCACATAACCATGAATATTTATTTAGAATACTTATCTAATAGAAATGAACCCTAACTTAATAACACTTTACTAAAACATGAAGAACCTTCTTTCAAACAAAAAATCATGAAGAAACCCAATATGTTCAGGGTTCATGTTAGTGTTACAATGTGTGATTTAAATGATCAAATTAACGGTTGTCTCAATTACAGAAACATGAGAATGGTAGTCGGTGTAAAATATTATTGTCCATCAATTGACTATAGACGGATCAACGACAATGAAAAGGACACAAAAATGATAATTAGTGTTGAGTATCATCATTTTATCTAAAAAATCAAATAGTTCATATTATTGTCCCGTGAGCTTAGCTCAGTTGGTAGGACAATGCATTATTATATGCAGGGGCCGAGGTTCGAACTCCGGACACCCCACTTATTCACCTTATAAAGTGAATTCTAGCCACTAGGCTACCTGACCAAAAAATAAATAAAAAATATCCCACAAACGATCTTTAAGATTAAACGGATGAGATGACATGAGATGTACAACTAAGTTGTCCCAGCGAATCCAATTCCCTGCTACCGACACAAGGTTCCATCTTTACCGCCTAAATTAACGAAACTTCAACTTCACCCATTTAATGCAATGCAACTATATTCTTGTATCTTCTCATAATCTCAGAATAACTCTACTCTCTCTAAAATCTCTAAAATGGGTTCTCTCCCACATTTACCAAACGGTGTTTCTCCCAAACAAAACCTTAACGATCTAATTGACGAAACCACCCTCACTGATCTCTTCAAATCCCAACAAAACCATCTCAACTTCTTCTTCGACCGCATCGATCATTCCCAAACCCTATCCTTCACGCGCGCTCTTCTCAACACCACCGGCACCGTCTTCTTCACCGGCGTCGGCAAATCCGGCTTCGTCGCTCACAAAATCTCACAAACACTCGTCTCCCTCGGAATCCGCTCCTCCTTCCTCTCCCCTGTCGACGCTCTTCACGGAGACATCGGAATCCTCTCCGATCGCGATGTACTCGTTTTTCTCAGCAAATCCGGCGCCACTGAGGAGCTTCTGCGGCTTGTCCCTTGTGCTAGAGCAAAAGGCTCGCGTTTAATTGCTGTTACGTCTGTTGAAGGGAACGCGCTTTCGGCGGTGTGTGATATCACCGTGCATTTGCCGTTGGAGAGAGAGTTATGTCCTTTTAACCTTGCGCCGGTTACTTCTACGGCGATTCAAATGGTTTTTGGTGATACTGTTGCTATTGCGCTTATGGCGGCACGGAATCTTACCAAGGATGAGTATGCTGCTAATCATCCCGCTGGGAAAATCGGCAAGAGCCTCATCTTTAAGGTCTGCATTTCTCTTTCGTATGAATTTTTTGTTTTGTTATCAAATTGAAATAACAGAATCTGCATTTCGTAGAAATCATGGCAAATTGCGATGATTGTTTGAGATCTTCTAATTATTGTTCTGGATTACGATTTAGAACCTTTTATAATAGTTAATTAATCGGATTCATTAGGTTTTAGTGAAAAGAATTTAGAACTTTTTGTATTGCGAATTTGTGATCACAATGTAGTTATAGATCTCAAAAATTGTGGTTGTGGATCAATTAGGTTTTCAGTGAAAATAATTTGTTAATGAGATGTAATTTGGTTGTGATTGTGTATATGTGCAGGTAAGAGATGTGATGAAGAAGGATGAGGAGCTTCCGATTTGCAGGGAATCGGATTTGATTATGGATCAGCTTGTGGAGCTGACAAGTAAAGGATGTGGATGTTTGCTTGTTATAGATGACAATTGTCGTCTGATTGGAACATTTACGGATGGTGATCTGCGTCGTACACTCAAATCTAGTGGTGAAGCCATTTTCAAACTGACTGTAGGGAAAATGTGCAACAGGTAACAACATAGATCTGCAGTAGCATTTCGCGTAGAAAACCTTAATCATCATTTTCTTGTCATAATTGTTCAAATTCAATAGTGTAGTCTTTAGTTTCTGCGCACTCTAATATAGGAAGTTAATTGGAATTTATACTAGACTTTGTGTTTTGTTTGCGGACATTGGAACTGTATGATTTTGCCTCTGTTAAAACCAGTGTTCTCAAATAGCTGCTATAGCGGGGTTATAGCTAGCAGAATTTGAACAACTCATGTTTTGCAAAACACCATTTAGTACTAAGTGCTATCAATTGCTGCTCTATGGCGTAGTTAAGTTTGGACCAACTGCTGTTTTTTGCAATCCGAGATTGACTACACTGGTTAAAACTTGATTCTATTAATAAAAATATATAAGTGTATGGTTAATGTTAGATAGAATGGAATCATTGATTTTAAATATAAATCATGTAAATTCAAACTCAATTTTAGCCAAATAATTAATGTGTATGTGATGCTTGATCCAATAAAGGTCTATGGATACAAACATATGGATGTAATAATATATTGATGTTGAACCTTTGTTTTTGGGATGTCAGGAATCCGAGAACTATTGGTCCAGATGCTATGGCAGTGGATGCCATGAAGAAAATGGAAGCACCTCCATCACCAGTTCAGTTTTTGCCTGTGATAGATGCTGACAATGTTGTGATTGGGATTGTCACACTGCATGGCTTGGTTTCAGCTGGGTTGTAATTATTTCGGGTCAATCTTAGAGCTTGTTTTACTATTCGTTTATTGAATCATTCTTTCTAGCTCTTGCTATTAGCATTTGAATCCGCCCTATTCCGAGCTTGTTTTACCGTCAATAGGGTTTTTTTTTTCATCTTATTTTTGGTCCAAAAGGATGCAAATTATTTGATGCTATGCCTGGCTTTGTACTGGTTATCCGTGTGTCTATTATTGATGTACTTTCAGGAAGTAAGATATTGCTGTAACCGAAGATTTGTATATTATTAATTTATCCTTGTATATTAGTCTGAATTTGTATTACAGGTTTTCAATTCTTTTTAACATATCTTAATACAAGGTTACAAAAAACATGTGTTGTACGAGAATCAAATCTAATGAAAATAATGCGATCTAGAAAATGAATGTTTAGTTGCTAACGATTCAGCACATAAAGAAATTAGTTTGAAGTACTTGAAATATGAACTTCAATGGCCACTTCAAAGAAGAAAAAAGTGCAGCTTCGATACTTACCTATAATATCATATAATATCATAAAGTAGATATATTAATTATTCAATGGATTAGAAAAATAAATCTTTGTTTATATGGGTGTTTCTTTATAAGCCCCCAAAATCTTTTATGTCCCCTGAATTTTTCAATTTGCCCTTAATTCAAATTGTCTCATTTCTTCTTCTTTTCTGTGAGTTCAAAATCGACCCATTCCTTCTCCAGACCATTTTTCACTCAATTTTATATTCCTTCTGTACGTATCAAATGATTTCTCCGAATCAACCCATAGTTGAATCTTGTTCCTAAAATTTGTTCTCGTAAGAGTTTCTTTAGGGTTATCTCCAAAGTTAAGGTAAAATCTCCACCTAATTTTTTAGTCTCAATTTCTAGTTATATAACTATTGATGGACAATATTA